>Ga0256824_10000011_pt1 | contig 85800 bp, 125 predicted proteins | sample CV67metaG_FD_191570 | JGI IMG/M metagenome (GOLD analysis project Ga0256824, IMG submission 191570) | Hydrothermal vent microbial communities from East Pacific Rise, Pacific Ocean - CV67 | ecosystem: Environmental > Aquatic > Marine > Hydrothermal vents | place: Pacific Ocean: East Pacific...
TCCTGCAGTGTTCCCGCAGTGTTCCCGCAGTGTTCCCGCAGTGTTCCCGCAGTGTTCCCGCAGTGTTCCCGCAGTGTTCCCGCAGTGTTCCCGCAGTGTTCTTTTTTGGTTAAAAAAATTGATTGCGATTCAAAAAGAAAGCTTTGATATGATCAAGTTTCTGGCTCTTTATGACGTGGTTTATATCGATGCCGGGCCATTGCCGGGAAGATATTTTTAAGCCTTGTTTAACTCCTCTGCATTTTGATACAAGATGGCCGCAATTGAAGCAGCTTTTTGACCGATAGAATTCATCGAGGACTGTCGCTTATCGTACCATTTTTCAGTAAAAGCTTTTTTTGCTTCATCGTTATCAAGCTTTTTTAACTCACCAAAATAAGTATCTCGATCAGAAGCTTTTCCAAGACAGAGGCTGTCTAAACATTGTGCAATATCAAGAGGGCTGTTATGGATATAATCTGTAAAATCCTGCTCAAATTTTCTCTTAAAGAAAGTTACACCATTTTCTCCTCCAAAAGCTGTGATAGGGACACTAAAGTCTGTGTCTTCTGATTCAGTAGCATAGCGGCCCTCACCTAGTATAAAAACTGCTGCAGTTAATGCTGGAAGATCTTCAGTCTCAAAAGTGTAGGGGTCACTCATGTTAATTAAGTTATGTATCATAGTATTTTCCTTTACGATCCAGATTGCCTCATTTAAGAAGCTTGTTCTTAAAAGTATATAAAAACAAGAATTAGTAAAAGCTTAAAGCTTGTCCAAGATCTTACTCTAAAAGAGGCAAAGCCTTGCTTCTTAAGAAGCTTGAGCTTTGTTAGCAGACATGTTGTCTGAGGCTAGAGCAATAGCAAACATTAGAGCTATGACCCAATTTAAATATATAAACGTAGTGATTATAACGGATATAAAGAAGAAATATAAAGCTGCATAGCCTAAATTTTGTTTTGACATGTAAAATCCTTTTAAAGTGAATACTAGGTTATATAAGTTTAGTTAAAAATTGTATTAAGCTTTTGCAAAAGATCGTCTTTGAAAGAGATCCTAATCAGGGTTATGTCCATCTCCTCCGCATATTGATTCTTAATCTGATCACGAAGAACTGTGTTATCAAAATTTACTTGAGCTTTTTCAGCGGACATTCCTCCAAACTTAACCGGACGAAAGTGTTGCTCCCCATCGAATTCAATAAGCAAATTCATGCCAGGAATAAAGAAGTCATATCGAAGAGCGCCCTTAAAGGTTAGTCCCATAAAAGTCTTTTCAGTTGTAAACTCAATACCTAGGTCAACAAGATAAGAAGCAATATCTCTTTCTCCATGAGAAATTTGACACTTCGCACAGCCTTTCCCAACAAGGTGGCTATTAGGGGTTTGCTGAAACGGGCCATGAACAGGACAGATAATAGTTATTGGAAGTGTGCTACCTTTATACACTACTTGAGAGTAGTCATAACGATCACCATGAATAGCAATCGCCTTTTCAACAAATTCTTCTGTAGATGAAGATAAAGATTCTTTAAGCAACTCAATACCACATTCTCTACACCCTGCTCCACGTAGGTGAGTTTTTGGAAGTTGAGAAAATGGACCATGAATAGGGCAGATGATTGTGACTGGTGTAGTGTTGTTTTGATAAACAACTTGAGAGTAATCATACTTGTCACCGTGAACCGCAATAGATTTAGCTATAAACGTCTCTAGGCCCAAGCTATAGCTCTTAGCCTTAGCTTCTTCGTTACACTTGCCACAGCCTCTCTGAAGGTGGTTAGATGGTGTCTGATCGAATGGGCCATGCTCAGGACAGATGATAGTTACGGGAGTGCGGCTGTTAACATATTCAACAAGTGAATAATCGTATTTGTTATTATGTTTTAGATTGCCTTTATCTATAAATGATTGTTTCATAATAGCTCCCTTTCTTGCCTTAAGTATAACAAAGAGAAGCTTAGGACAAAAGAGGGTTTATGAGTACTTTAAAAGGGCAAGGTTTAGTTAAGAAAACTATACATACATGACCTCAAAAAAATCATTTGTGCCATATAACTTATTAATAAACATTTCTAAGCCTTCTGGATCTATGATCTCTTCAAAGGTACCATTTGCCCCGAGTGTGCCATCTTTAACAGAAGCTTTAAGCACTCCACTTTCAAGCGTTTTAAACGATACAGTAACATCGGATAGACCACTTAAGTTTTCTAAAGTCAACGACACCTTCTTACCTTTTTTAAGTCGTTTCAAGATTTTTTTAATAGGAGCATGAATAATAACTTCTCTGCTAATTTCTAATGTCTTTGCCATAATATATCCTTCTTGTTTTATAAGGCTGATTATATCAGGGATATTAAAAAGGAAGTCTCTCTATAAAAGTTATCTTGTATTTGTAAGAGTAGTTTAAGTTACCCATTCAAGTTTATTTTTCGCAAGAGTTTCTGTACATATGCCTTTTGCTCAGCCTCAGTCTTTCCTTCAAGCCTCTTTATGAGTCGACCACTCTCGAGCATTTTATCTCCCTTGTCTATAAAGGTGAGAACAAGGTGATCAAAGTCTCTGTACTTAAAGCCAAAATGTGCTTTCCACTCTTTTTTAAATTGATCCATAATAACGTCTCCATACGAAGGGCCCATAAAACTTGAGGCAATTGATAAAGACAATAGCACGAGAGATGAGAGGATTAATTTTACTGAAAGAGACAGTATCTCATAATCACGTGTGTACAGATAGATAGGATAAAGCAAGAAAGATAAAATAAGTAGCGGTAACCAAATTTGGAGACCTTGCCTAATCAAAATCAAAATACGTACTTTTTTAGGAAGTTTTTTAAAAAAGTTTCTGTCTAAAATAACAGACTTTATGACCGATTCTGAATCATAAATCGTGCCACTTGACCTGTAGTTGTAAACTAAGTGCTTAACGTAATTTTTTATGTTCATAGAGGGTCCTTTTCAGAAAGTATATCATATTGTTTAACAAGACCTTAAGGTGATATAAATTATACTAGTTGAGAAATCACTAAGGAGAAAAGATGTCAGAAGGAATTCCAGTTGAAGGGTCCCATAGGATCATAAGTACAGACAAAAGTCATTGCAGAGGTAAAAACAAGACTGCAGCAAAAAAAGAAACTTTATCATTCTCATATTTTTTGAAGATTTATTGGGAAGGGATTAAGCCGGTAAGTCTTTATGATTATTATCTTAAAGAGGTTGATTTTGAAAACATAGACCCAAATAACAAATGTTCTTGGATAACAAGACATATGATCAATAAAACAGGGTTATGGCTTGCTGTAGCTGAAACATTAAGCCAAGTCGTACGAAACTATGAAGATGTTGAATTTGATATTGACATAAATGAAATTAAAGAGGCTAAAGACCTTGATCTAAGAAGGAGAGAGTTCGAAAAAATCAAAAAAGAAGAGTTTAAAAGAAGAGTAGATCTGGCAATAAAAGAGATTACTAATGAAATAGACGAAGATTTCGGGGAGTTCGATCCGAACAAGTCATAAGATTCTGCAACTCAGCTGTCTCCAACCTGGAGATGCTGTCGAAAAGACTTTTTCCACTCTTGGTGAGTTTTTTCCTCAACATATCCACAATCTTTACACTTCCGATAAGAAACTGATCCTGAGCTCCAAAAGCTAATATCAGAACAATCATGATAAATATCCCAGTAATTCCAACGATGGAAACACGGGCCTAACCCAAATAAAAGTTTCATAATAAATTCCTTATCCTATGATTATAATTTGAGCCTCATGGTATAAAAGAACCATTTTGACTTCATGTTGCTCATTATCAGCGTCAAGCATTGCAGGGCCCTTAGATTTTTGTAACCCTTCAGCAAGCTGCTTTGCATTTAAGTTGTATTTATATCCTAGCATAGAGTCTTCTAGAGAAAAGTAGACATAGTTGTCTTCTGCCAAGACAATAGCTTGGGCTTCATGAATCTGATCAGGATATGATTCTTCCATGCAAGATACGCCAACCTGGTATGTGGGATAGCGTAATAATCTGGTTTGTAAGTCTTCTACAGTCATGTTAGATCCCTATTTTTCGTCTTTATTTTTTTTACATTGATCACAGATTTCATTCTTTTCATCCCAGGCTTTTGGAACAGGTTTGTTATGGCATTCTCTACAAGTAGTCCATGCGCCATGTGCTTCATCTCCATACATGTTATCCTCCTTAATAGTCTTTAGATAACATAAGTATACTCTGTTAAAATCAGGAGAAACTTAATGCTTTTAACTTTTTTAAAGACAAGTTTATTTTAAGATTAAGTGAATTTAATCAAAGCAAGTAGTCTCTTTTTTAAAGCGCCAATTAACTTGATTTCATATATACTCAATTTATAAAAGGACAGACTATGAAACAAGAAAATAAGAACAAAGCAAAAACATCCGAAAGAGTGTTAACAGAAACGATCAATCTTTTACAGAACATGACCCTATCTATCTTAGAAGAAACCTCAAGCAAAAAACAAAAGCAAGCATTTAAAGAACTGGTTGAGGCAGTCTGCTCTTCTGGAGAATATGCCTGTGGTGAATTAGATGGCACCAGCAGCAAAAAGCTTATAAAGATATCTAAAAAGATATCTAAGGTTTTGAGTGATCTAAGTTTAGTTAATCCAAAGGGGTTTGACGATGACGATTACAATAATTTGCTAGATGGTTTTGTATCTAAACTAGGGGATCTATCAACAAAGCTTATGGAAATATATTCTGAAAAATAGGCTATTACAACTTTTTCTTGTAAACCTTTACAACTTTTTCTTGTAACAATTAAGGTTTCTTAAACTTTTTTTAAGAGATTTAAGTACCTTCAATTTTAACGATTTAATCATTTCTTTCTCTGTATACTATGACATAACAAAAGGGAAAAGGACTTAAGATGGATTGTATTTTTTGCGACTTAATGAAATCAGGAGAGAAGATAATTGACAAGGATGAGTTGTGCTCAGTGTTTTATAATACCTTCCCAATTAGTAAAGGGCACATTCTAATTATCCCTAATCGTCATGTAGCGGACTACTTTGATCTAACTCTAGAGGAAGCCAATGCTATCCAAAAGATGTTGTTCAAGCACAAAGAGCTATTGAGTGCAGAGGATGAAACGATCACTGCCTTCAATGTAGGTGTTAATGCAGGTGTAGCTGCTGGACAGACTGTCTATCATGTACACATGCATTTAATCCCAAGAAGAGAAGGTGACGTTGCTAATCCAAGGGGTGGGTTGATAGAGGGCGAGCGTCCAAAGAGATCTGTTTAAAAATTTAAAGCTTAAGGAGCTAACATGTACATTCCACAAAATAAAGAAGATCTTGCAAAGTATATCTGCCAAGGATATAAACATATTTCTGGATCAGATGGTTCAGACGTCACAACTAACGATTTAATCGATAAGACTTACGGGATTTATATGTCTCCAGAAGGATTATTTTTCAAAGTTGAATTTTCTGGTAAAAAAGGGGTTCGTCAATACATGGGCTATGATCATTCTCAACCAGATTATATTAATGTGATTTCTTTCACAGCTAAGACGTGTGAGGAGCTTATGTTTCCATATAATCTAAAAGCTACAGATAATCGTTTTAGTACTACCTTGAAAATGTGGATAGCGTCACTCTTTCGTTCTAGGCCAGCGGTAGCTAGCGCTTAATAAGAAGTCTTCAGTTCTAAATTTAAAGAAGGAGTCTATTATGACTGCAAAAGTAGGAAACAAAAATAACGAAAGTTATAATCTTGAAGTTGGGGATTTAGCAATTGCTATGGAACCTGGTCGTGTTGTTATGGGTAAGATAACTTTTATTGAGTATCCAGCAATAAGTATTAGAGGAGAGCTATTTCCTGAAAATTCTATTTACAAGGCAAATGAAGAGAGATTAATTCAACTAGGTGTCCCAGGTGAAGTTATCAAAAAGTTCTTCTCAGAAGATAATCCTGCTCCATATATCAAAGGAGAGTAACTCGAAAGAGTCTTCTCCAGCATTTTGACTTTTAGTCTTTTTACTTGTTTAATGGCTCTACTTTTTAAAAACAGAGCAGCCTTTATGAACCATGAGAACAGTCTTACGATATAGGTCGCTATCTGGCCCATTACAGATCCCAAAATCAATTCTATTACCTTGTTCGTCAAAGACGTCCGTAGGTCCTACAAAAAAAGAGCAGTTTTTACATTGCTTTTCTTCAACTTTAGCAGGTTTCTTCATGAAAGAAGACTTTTTTCCTGACACTTTTTTTACAATTTTTAATGACATAGAGAATCCTTTGAGTTTATGCTGTGATTTTAGCAGACTTATACTTAATAGTTGCTGTTAAAATAGTCTAGTCCGCGGGGACTTGCTGCTTGCTGATCGCGCGGAAGCGTCTCTTTTGTCTGATCTTTGCGCTCTTCTTAGCCTTGCGCCCGGCACCCTTCTTCTTCATACCCTTGTCTAACAGATCGTAGATCCGCTCTGCACTATCTGCGAAAGCTCTCATAGGAACTCCTTTTCTTTAGTTTAGCGTAGTATATACTAAAAAAAATCAGTACTAATGAAAAAAGGAAGTAGTCAAATAGGTTAAGGAATCTTTAATATAAGTCTTATAGTAACGAGAAATGTGGTATTTTTATGCATATTTCTCGGAGCAATAGAACAACTTTAAATGAGAAATAAGGTGAGACGAGGACAAAGCCTCATGGTAGCTAGACTAATCCGCCACCTTCGTTGATACAAATATCACCACCTTCATTAATACAGTAATCATCTTCTGCTGCAAAGATGGCTCCTTTTATTTCATTAAAATTCATTTTGTTTCCTCCTCTGGTTGATTTACAAGAGAATTATATCTTAAATTTTTATAATTGGAAACAATTACTCTTGTCTTTATTAGTTATGGCCGTCAAAATATTAGACAAAAAGGGCCCGATTATGGTAAGATAGCTGCTTCAAAGAGTTCAAATGGACAAAGGTAGTTATGGGTAACTGACCAGCGTAGCAAACCAACAACCCAAGAAGTGTGTCGTAATGCTTCAGATAATGGTTCTCTTTGATCTACACCTTCCCTAAACAACAATATCATTAAAGAATAAAGCTGCATTAAGTAAACCTAGGCTAAGATAGTTAAAAAGGGAGCGTTCATGCAATGGAAAAAGGTTAGACAATATGTCATACGAGAAAATATAGAAAACCTCTCTATTGGAAAAGCTAGCTCAGTTCTTTATGCGAGCTTTCCCGGCGATAAGATGTGCATAGAAGATATTCTGTTCACATTCGAAGGATTCACATTTGGGTCGTTAAAATCATTCCAGACATTTTTGTTAAACATCTCAGTTAGAGGACTCAGATATGACAACACCATAGAAGGATCTGAAAACCTAAAAGTAGGAACAATTTATGACGATATTCAGAAAATTCTTTTTGAAGAGTTCTTTCTAGAGGGGATGGTGATAAGATCTAGTTTTACAGAGGCAGGATTAACTTTCCGGATCAAAGAGATATCAGCTGAATGTACCTATGAAAAGGATGTAAAAGGCTTGCTTGGAGTTCTTTCAAATAAAACAACGGGTGAAATATTCCATGAGATTATAAAAAAGACTTTACATAAATTGCTCGATCTAATAAACTATGCCTATAATTCAACAACCCCTATTGTTAAGATTAGATATGAGAAAAGTTTGTTAAGCATAGTTTTAAATCAATATAGAGACACTTTAAGATTCAAGATAACCGCACCTAGCTCTAAAGAAACAGAGTCTATCAGAGAAGATATAAGAAGCTTAGTGGAAAAATATAATGAGATTTTAACTAGAGATATGGATAAGCCTAGTTTTTACTTTTTAGCTCAGAAAATAGGATTAAGAAACAATCCTGATCAAAGCTATTATGTGTCATCTATTGCAACACAAGTTAGAAGAATTGTTGAGGAAGTATATTAATTGGAGGTGTAGGTCGGCACATAGATTAATCTATTAGAGGGTGTGCCTGGAAATATCATACATTGTAGACACTTTGGCAAAAATGAGGAAAAGTTTTATGAGAGCGCTCTACCAGCTGAGCTAACCTGCGCTATTACGCCACAGATGCTGGACTTGAACCAGCGACCTCTTTCTTTTCATTTGCGATGTATTTTTCCTCTTGGCACAAAGTGTTGGAACCAGTATATCATAACAGCATTTCCTTTACTCATACGGTAGAATTTATAATATTAAGGATATCTCGAGCATTTTTAATGTATACTTTTCAAAAAGAGGAGTTTGTCATGAGCAATAGCGAACAAGATAAAGCAATAGATAAGTTGCTAGGGGTATTAAAGAGAGCTCCATTAGGTAAAGTGGAAAAAGAGCTTGATAAAATTCTGAACACATTAACATTTGAAGTTATTGGGAACCTCTTTGATTTTAAAGGACCTGAAGTAGATTTTTTTAAGGATCAAATTGTAAATAAAGGGTTGTTGGACTTTCATATAACAATAGCTTCAGGAACAACAGATGATCAGAAGAGAGAAGCCGTTAAAGAGATAATTGAGCTTTGGGATGCAAAGCCTAGAATTATCACTGATTTGTAAAAGGATAAATATGAAGAATTTTTCAAAAGCTTCGGCAGTAATGTTTGATATTATAGAAAAAAGTGATCTCGATAAATCTGACAAGCGAATGGTGAGAGTTGATCTTAGTAGACTGATAGAAAAAGTGTTTTCTCAAATGAATACAATCTTGCGATCTAATCTAACTCACAAAGAAAAAGAAAACTTCTTAGTGTTAACTCGTGATTACGCAACCTACCAGTTTAAAGACGATATCTATAAAGATGGATTTACTTGGTCTGACGATGTCGTTGTAAAAGCGTTAGGCATAAAGCTATTAAGCTACATTTTTTCTATTATTGATAGCAAGTACAAAAGATCAATTAAATATATAGAAACCCAAATTAAAGGAGCGAGCAAAGCATGAATACAAAATTAAAAGCCTTTACAAGTCTTTAGTATGGATATGTTTAACATAATAGGATTTATAGGAACAGGTCTCTATATCTTGTCGTATTTATTACTTCAAATGAAGAAAATAGATAGCGGATTAATATATACCATAATGAACCTATTTGCCGCGGGGCTAGTAATAATATCATTGACAAAGTATTGGAACGCGCCAAGTTTTATAATTCAAGCAGTGTGGGTGTTGATTTCACTTGTAGGCATTGCGAAGATTTTAATAAAAGACAAAAGTATTTTGAAAACTAAAAAACAGCTTGATAGCAAGGAAGGATAAAAAAATGATACACATGTTAGATACAGTAAAGTTAGCTTATAAAATGTACAAAGACAATACAAAAATAACAAAAGACATTTATGAAATAGAGAATCTAAACGAGGGTGGTATTGCCGAGGATCTATTTCCAGATTGGTTAATGCTTAATTTGAAGATGCGCCAAGATGAGATTAAATTTCAAGTATTATTAATCTATGGGGCTGGAATAATGATAGGGGCTTCACTAGTTACAGCTTTATCTAAGTTTGGGACAGCTAAAGGGTTCTTTGCATTTAGCATAGTAGGGATTCTGATCTGGGCGTCAACAATATCTTTTAAAGAGGTAAAAAAATCTAAAAAGAAGGAAGCCTCCATTTTCTTTGAAATACAAAAATATTTAAGAGTATCTATTTCTGACTTAGAAAAGCTATTTAAAGTACCTGCGAGAACCGACTTTAGCCCAGAAGAATATTTTTCAAAGCTGACAGATGCGGAGTTGGCTATATTTGAAGAGATGTTAGAGGGGAGAAACCCTCAAAAAAAAGAGGTTATAGAAGCTCTGATAAAAAAGTCTATAGACAGCATGGAGGAATCTACTAAAGAAAAGCAGACTCAGATAAACGAACTACTAAAAAGAAGTTAGAAGACTTGACAGCTTCAGTGTCGGAATAAAAACAAATCGATTAGTGATCACTGCTGATCGAAAAAATACATATCCATTATTTGAAATCTCCACCCATAATAGATTCTTTTTTTATAAGCTATATAGCTATAACAAAGTCAAATCTAATTTTCAAGGAGTTACTATGATTAAAATCGTAGCACACGTTTCAGATTTCACTGAAGAGCCTCTCGCACCACAAGGTGTCAAAATATTCACAAAGCAGAATCCTGCTCCAAAAGAAGAAATTCTTGCACTTGAAGGAAAATACGACGTTATGTCAATCTACAAGTACGATCATTCCGGAATAGCTTTATCTTTTGCTCCAAACTCTTGCGGCTGGGATACTAGTTATTACGGGATTATGGCTGTACCAAAAGATTTTTTTGCTCAAGACAAGAAAGATGAAGGTTTTAAATCTTTACTAACTGAACATAATCAATGGTTAGAGAATGAAATTTACGACTTTACTTTCTGTTTAACAGAGTCTGATAAAGAGTTTAAAGAATTCCCTTCTGTTGATCAGTTTCTATTGTCTGAGTTAGATATTTACCAACTTCTTGAAGTAAAGTTCCCTCCTCTAATGGATTTTATAAAGCGGAACAAGCTCTCAAAAAGTTATGTCAACCTAACAACTGACGAGCTAAAACCATTCCTTGATTTATATGCAGGTAGTAATGTTTTCGGGCCTATTCTTAAGTCTGAAATCATGTCAACTTGGGTATTAAACTGTTATGGTTCAGCATATACAGATAAATTAATTGAAGATTCTGTACCAGTTGCTGAAGCTTTTTCATCTTATGTAAAAGAGTCAAAAAACTTTGCAGAATACTCAATAGAAGATTTAATTTTGAATAATTCAAAAGAAGATTCTCTCAAAATATTAAAAAGGTCCGAAGATGACTATTAAAGATATTTCAAAAAAGATCTCATCGGGCACAACAACTGTAATAGTAAAACTACAAAATACAGGCCTTGTTCCAGAAAAAGAAGAGATTTTTACTACAGCTTCCAAAATGGTAAGATTAAGCTCTGAAGTCCGTCGACATCTAGCTGGTCTTGATATGAGTGAAGCGTTTGGTTTAGGTGTTATTAAAATGGCTTATCAGAATCCTATTGATAAAGCAAATAGAACACCTTTCACATTAGATGTATCCATTGACTTGATAAAAGTTCGTGATCATCTAAAAGCTAATCCAGCTACGCTGTTTTAGTTAAAGAGGCTTTTGCCTTTTTGTACCTTCTAGCTACAACATTTTTCAAAGAAAGATTTAAGTGATAGGTAGGTACCATATAGAATAACAATTAAAGGATAAATTATGGCTAGCAAAAAGAAATATGTCGTTTGGGTAGGTCGAATTCCGGGTATCTATAATACGTGGGCTGAATGTGAAAAACAGATAAAGGGTTTTAGTGGAGCAGATTTTAAAAGTTGTGGTCCATACGACGCTGAGGAGCTGTTTAAGTCTAAAAAGGTGAAAGAGGTCTCTAAGGCAAAAAAAACGCCTAAGAAGAGTGTTAAGATTGATCAGACAGCTATATCTGTAGATGGAGCGTGTTCAGGTAACCCTGGCCCGGGAGCATTTCAATGTGTGCACGTTGGAACAGGTGAGAATATCTTCTTAGATGACAACTTTGAAAAGACTACTAATAACATTATGGAGTTCTTAGCGCTAGTTAAAGGGTTGCAGTACTTGGTTGACAACGATTTAAATATTGCGATCTACAGTGACTCTATCTCTGCCATAGCTTGGGTTCGAAACAAGAAGTGTAAAACTACTTTAAAAGAAGTTGCTGAAAACTATGATTCATTTGAGATGATCAGACGTGGAGAAGCTTGGTTGAATAAAGGCCTTCATAGTAAGGTTAAGATTTTAAAGTGGGACACAAAAGGTTGGGGAGAGATACCTGCAGACTTCGGTAACAAATAGCAAAGAAGTTTTCACTTCTCAGCTTCTTCTATGCAGACGTGGCTAGTGCGCGTCGCCATTCTCTTTCATCCATTTAAATTCATTCTTGATTATCTTAAATAGCTTTTTGTTTAGTTCATATTGAGCTTCTTTTTTAGATAGATCGCTGTTTTTTATTGATCTTTTTAGATCAGACAGATAGTCTTTGCTTCGAATAAAAACAGAGTCAAATTTCTGATTTTCAGAAAGAAGCTTTTTCAAGTCTTTGATAAGATCTTTTGTAACTGTGGATCCGTAAAATGTGTTGTACTCAATCTCGGTACCAGAATGCATTCTATCCTTGCAAACATCCCAGGCCCCTGAAATAAAAGTTCCTGCGCTACTAACATGTTCCGATGCATTTAAAAGATGATTAGATAAGTGAGGTCTACCTCTCATATAGTCTGCTGCTGCATCTTTTGCTAGCTGATCAGAGACTTCTTTAAGAAAAATAGACAAAGAGTCGTATTGTAGTGCACATAGTTTTTTTGCAAGTTTTTTTGATTTTTTATTGGAAATAGTTTTATGTTTCATGAGATCTCCTTGATTGTAATACAACAAGTATAGCAAATATATGGAGTAGAGTTAGAAAAGTGTATCAAAAATGATACGTTTTGGAGAGTCTAGGCGGTGAGTGTGTGGCATAGTGAGTAGCTACCTTCTGTGCTTACCTTTCACCTTTATAAACCTAGGGTGATAACAAAGAGTTAAACCTCTTTGTTTATGTGTAAATTATAGCAGAGGGGACCTTGTTAAAAAATCAAAATGTATATTAAACAGATAAGCTAAGAAAAGTTTTATTTTAGCCGCGGAGCTCATTTAAGTTGATAACAACCTGGGTGATTAATATAAGAATGGTTATTTTAAAAGATATTGTAAGGTCATTTGTTTTGCCAGGTCTCATGAAAAACAAAAGGCTTAAACTTGCATGAGCAAGAACAGGGGAGATTATTTTCATAAAGATATTGTCAAAGTAAATATTTGAGCCATACATAAGTGGGATTGGTAAGCTAATCATAACAATAAGAGCAAAGATAGCATCTCCAAAGGTTGAGTCAGATGACGAAACATGTGCAGAAGGATTACTTTGCTCATCTTTAGCTTTTTCTCTTTTGGCCAGGGCAGCGGCTCTACGTTTTTGGATTTCAGTCATTAGAAAGGACCTCTTTGGAAAATTTAAGGAAGGATACTCCTCAAAGAGAAGTATACAAGATTTGAGAAGAAAGTCTTATAGATCAGAGAGTTCTGCAAGAGGAATGATTGTTCCGTTAGCAGCGACTGCGTCATAAACAATAACTTCAACTGAAATATCTTTTGTAAGAGTCGCCGTTTTAGTTTGTCCATTCGCAAAAGTAATTTTCCAATCACCAATAGTTGACCCAGTGAATGTTTTCCCGATCTTACAAATATCAACAGCAGCTAGAGACACATTCTGAGAAGTAGAAGATCCAGCCGGTGTAAACGTGATCGTGAGATCAGACGAATCAACAAGGGCCCCGGAAAGGTTCATAAGGTGTATTTTGTTGCTGTCTCCAACATCTAGAGAATAATGACTCGCACAGTTAGAACTAATTCCTACAACGTTAATGTCTGAAGTTTTTACATTAAAGTCAGAAAAGGCTGAAGAGCTAACTCTAACAGTATCGTCTCGGCTGATATCTGAGAATGTGATTGCTGAACCTCGAGAAGGAATGCTTTGTGTTTCTCCATCGACAGTAACGTCAATAGGTCCAAGGTCTGCGTTTACAACGTTTACGATTGCTACTTTATCGCCGATGGCATCGATGATATCATCTTTGTCACAGCCCGTAGACATTAGTCCAAGAGCGAGGATGCTTGATAAAGCAATAGTTTTAAGAGTTTTTGAATGGTTCATGATAAACCTCCTGTAGTGTTTTAAACAATTATATCACATAATCTTAAGCAGGCTACAGAAATTGTTTATTGTCTACCTGATCTTTTTCTTGACCTATTATGATTACTTTAACAGAACCATCTTCAACACTCTTCACTCTATCGCTAAGCATTTTTTTAGTCTCGGGAGAAAGGTTTAGCTCTTCTTGATCTTTTAAAAGAGCTTCTAAATTTTCTCTGTTTCGGGTAAGTATACTTTGTTTCATCTTTAATCCTTTTTATTGGTGCCATTTTTCGACTGAAGATAGAGGAATTTTCATTTCTCTGTAATAAATAACGTTGCCAGTAGAACTGTCAATTCTAGATAGCAAAACGTTAATGACAATATTTTTTTTGTCAACTTTATAGACAAAATCTTTTTTGTTAAAGCCAAGTTTATTCTCTAATTCAAGATAAAAAAGTCTTGCGAAGCTTCGAATATGTGGGATATCGATTTTATTTTTAAAGTTAATTTGGTTTAGCTCGCCGACAACAGTTGTGTTAGATCCTTTCCCAGAAATAAAAAATGTAATGTTAAAGATACTCTCTAACATTGGGGCCTCTGGTGAAAAAATAATAGTATTAAGGTCCTCAAGCTTCTTTTTATATTCTGGGTCAGTAGAGAGCAATGGGAAGTCTAGTGAGACCTTTTTAAGAAGAAGGTTTAAAAAATTTGTTTTGTTAGAGTCAATGACAGTGTAATCTAATCTATGAAGAGTAGCTCTTTTCGACTCACAGTGACCTCTAGTGAACGTTGTGACAGGCTCTTCTAGACCCTCAAAGTGGAAAGAGTACTCTCCATTAAAAGTGATCTCTTTAAGCTTTCTAGGAGTCATAATAAGCGCACGTCTCTCTTCTAGCGTCATTGTATCAGAGTATTTGGTTTGACCAAGGTAGTAAGAATCACCAACAGTTAATTTAATCTCGTTAACTCCAGGGCAAGACACTATGATATCTGACTCCGACGGGAAAGGCTTTTGTCTAAGAGAGAAGATTAGATGCGTGCCATCCTTATAGTTATTTAGCTCAACAAATCCTGCGCCAAAAGAAAAGAGAATTTGATAGATCTCAGAATGATACTTAGTATAAAGATATCCTTTATCAAAGAAAGATAGCTTGTAAGTACTGACAGCTTCTGAAGAGTTTGATCGTCTAGAGGAAGACGTTAAGAGGTCTTCTAAACGGTTTTTAGAGACATCCTCTCCGATGCGCAGAATAAGTTCCTGCTTGATCAATGTTAATTTTTCATTGACAGGTAAATGTAGTTTGTCTATGGACATAATAGCTCCTAAATTGTTTGAATTAATAATAGCTTGAGTTGTGTTAAATAGAGGTTAAGTTTTTAGAGTTAAGTTATATTTTATGTAAAAAGAGTCTTATAACATGATCAAATTTTTCCAAAGGAGATAAAATGAAATATTTTATCATTTCAATATCTACAATTGTTGCCGTAATCGGGTTTGCTCTATTCATGGTTGAACTACAAGGTACAAGATTATTTTCTCCGGCATCTTACATGTCAGATATGATTCTCATGCTACTTGGTTTTACAATGTTTGCTCTTGGAGCTTTCACTGTCTACGTAACAGTTCTTTTTATTGAAAAAGAAGAACATACTGTTATTTTCTAACAACAAAGAAAGTCTAGCTAGTCTAGATCTTTCTTATCGTCCTATTAAGGATCCCTCGCTACAAACTTATTAAAAAGAGATGCACCCATTATTAGTTCGAACGTCATGTTCTTTACAATATAGAGCCCAATCTTGATCAATGAATTTCGTGTATGCACCAAAGGTTGTAAAGGTGTGTTTAGAAATAACAGATCTCCAACCTCCACCATTATCACTAAGCAAAATGAGATGCCCGGTCTTTTTATCAAATACAGAATAGAGATGATCCTCTATTTTTGCTTGCAGCAACGCGGACTGTGACAGGTTAAGCTGCTTAACTTTAAACTCATCTTCTACCGAAAGATCTGTCAACGAGATCTTACCAATTTTAATACTTGACATAATGTCTCCTTTAGTTAGTTTTTAGATCATGGATATAGGTTTTACAAATGCGCTGAACTTCTTGAATGTAGATAGTTTCACCATACCATTCTTCCCAAGGGATGTACTCCTTTGTATCCTTCTGGAACAAAACACAGGCAGGAGCCTCTTCAAGGGCCTGTCTTTTTTGAATAAGCTCGGTCAATCCGCTGTATTCAAATCGAAGATCTTTCATCTTCTCTGTATGAGAGAGTTCCTCATTTTTATCGAGGAACAAGAACCGGCTTTCCTCAATATACTTTTCTGGAATAACAACACCTGAAATTAAGATGCTGGTGTTTTCAAGTGTAAACTCTCCAGCTTGATCATCTAAAATACTTTGGAGTTGGTCAACAGCCTTAAATGATTCTTTCCATGCGAGGATTTTTTCTACAACATCTTTGTGGATCTCAAAAGATTCATTAGAAGAAATATCAAAAGAGAGACTTTGATAGATAAAGATTTCTTTACTAATCTTACTTCGATCAAACTCTGCGTCAACACCTAAAGAAAAGTCTTTGCAATTAAGTGTGACCATATTATCAATGAAGCTTCCATTTGTTAAAAAAGCCATATATCTTCCAACAATAATGTTTTCCTCAGCTTTCTCAAACAAATCAATAAAGACTTGCTCAAGATCATCTTTCCAATAAGGACCGTGAATATCACCTGAGAAAATTGTTTTGTTTTCGTATTGTACATTCACATATGTGTCAAAATCAATTCCCCAATTTGTCTCAATAGGACTAGCCTTAAAGTTGACAGCTTCGAGAGATACTTTAACAGGACCATAGTCTAACACACTGTAGCTAGTATCAGATTTTGCAGCAATTTCAGCTAATCTTTCATCTGAATACTGGATTGATCCATAACACGGGTGAATTCTGAATAAGAAAAGGTTTTCAGCATGAGAGCCTTGAGATCGGAACATTTGAAGTTTGTCATCCCATGTTGCATCTTCTTCAGTAGCTTCATTATAGATTTTTGCATGAATGTCTCTTCTTTCCTTGAGGTATCCGATAGAGCTTAAGTCGAATAGTCTGTTTTGAATATGTTCAACTTCATTAATTATAAAAAAGGGGATTTTTCTGGTTACAGATACGTTATATAAAGAGTCCATGAGACACTCCTTGGTTTTAGATGTTGTAAGTATAAGATAGAAGCGCTTATACTCTTGTCTAAAACCGAACTAGTTTAAAAAGATAAAGTTGGTTTAAGTATTTCTTTTATCGTAGTGTACGATATCTTCTTCATAAAGTGCGCACTTGTCAGATACATATTTAAGATCCATGAAGAGCTCGTGCTTAGGTGGGATTCCGGCAATAATCATTTTGATTGAGTTTTGGATAGCTTCTAGTTCTTGTAAAGAAAGTTCAGGTTTGACAGCTTCTTTCATGTAAACTCCTATAAATGTTTCTCAAAATATATCTAAACCAAACTAAATTTAAGGTAAAGACTGGTTAATGTCAGCAGCTTTCAAGATCTGTATTTTGTGAGAGATCTTTTTATCTAAGAAGACAACACCCATAAAGGGGAACTCTTTCGTTTTGTCATAAAACTTTATGAATAGTTTTTTATGTTTGATTTCACCGGTAGAATTAATCGGTCCAAACTCTTTAGAAAGGGACCCCTTTATATCATGCTTAAGTTGACGCTGATTTTTAATCTTGTTAAATCTTACCAGGATGCTAAAAATTCTATGTCTATAAAAAACAAGGAATATCTCAGCCTCTTCACCGAACAAAACCAAATTATATTCCTTAGTATTTTCTCGAGAGGAGATATCTATTCCATTGATCATGTCTAAGCTTTTCTTTTTGGCGATAGAATTAACCTTTTTCTCAGACATTCCAATATTCCAGTGTTCAAAAGTGTTTGAGAAAAGAAGAGTCTGAAATAATAGAAGAATAAAAATGTTGCGCATAAAAAGACCTTTTTAAAAGTATAACAAATAAATCTAAAGTAAAAATATTTTAGTTAGAGTTAATAGTCATTAATGTAAGATGCTTTATTCAATTTAAAAAGATCGTTTTTTCTATGTTAAACAGTCTATAACAAGCCATGACTCTTTGAGTACATTTAATACGGAGGTTCTTATGAACACAAACAAAGTTTCTTCAGTTATAAATACTGAATTAAAATCATCTTTAAAAGTTGCTGCCCTTGCAGTTAATCTACGTCTATCTGAAACAGATTTATCTAAGTTTCTAGACCCTAGCGCAAAAACTACAACATTAGTTAAAAAGTTTCACAAGGCTCTTTATTCTAAAGCAATTGATCAAGGTAGTATGTATACTATGCCGGTACAATTCGTTTTAGCAAAAGAAGCATATAAGCTGGAATCTTTGATTCTTGTTTATAAGGCAGCTAATCATTCTATTCAAGAAGGGCTGCTTGTTGTTTCAAACTTTATTACGGCTGCGGTTAATGACGAGCTTAGTTATGACTACAAAAGTTGTATTGATAAGGTTCCCTTACCTAAGGTCTCTTATGTCGATCCATTAAAAACATCTCAAAACTGGTTACGTAGTTTTTGGGCTGATAACGATAGAGAGCTTCCATATACTTTTGATTTGGTTTATGATATAAAAACTGAAGGTGAGCTTTTCTCACACATGAATCATGTAAACGGCAATCCTGTAAAAGATTTAAACGAATTAATGGACCTTGCTGATTCTGAAGGATATACTAAAGCTTACCTTACAAAACGTTTGATATCAGATCTAGCGCCAGGTAATAAGTTGAAAGCGAAAAGAACTGTTAATCTTGATCACGACTCCGTCGTCTTTCAAGAAGGAACTCTCTATGAGATAAAGGCATTTTGTCCAATGGAAAATTTTTCAGAAACTGTCGTCGAAGTTTTCGATGATTGTGGAACTCATACAAAAGTGAACATTAAAAAAGTTCATACTGTTTTCTCTCAAGCATAAGTTATTCACATCTTATTCACATTGTATTTATTACATGTGAATAACTTGTGAATTGTTTCTTTTAGTTACTTAAATATAAAATGTGTAAAAAGTACCTGGCGAAGAACAAGCGTTAACGCCTGGTTAGACTTGCGCGATATTGTTTTTTGTTAAAGGGCATCTCATTACCTATCTTACGAACAATCGGCAGCGCAAGATTTATTAAACTGTATTTAGGTATTTGATACGGTCTCATTAAATGCCTATAAGAGTATTTCTCGATATAAAAGTACATTCATAATCCTTTTTATTTATGAGATTATATCACATCTCTTCTAAAGGGGTATTACATGATCAAAACATTATGTTTTGTTTCACTTTCTAGCACCTCAATTAGACCATACACGTCAAAGTAATTAGTAATGTGACCAAATGGTTATCTTCAAAAGAAGAAGAGTTTCTAGAGCATTAAGGGTTCTTTTCTTAAAGTAATCTGTAATACATAATATAGTTAACTTTTCACGATACTTCTTCAATGACATATAAGTACAATATAATCATAATAAAAAAGGATGTGAAATGAAATTTACAGTTCAAATAAGTGAGGATGCGTGGGATTCACACGGTTCAATGTATATTAAATCAAAAGTTGGTAAGAAAAAGCCCTGGCATAAGAAACTTTTAAAAGCAGTAGTAAAAGATATGAAAAAGCATGCCCCTTTGCTTGATCTCACAAAAAAAGGTATGAAAGCTCACATTTCTAAACATAGCGTAGAGTTAGAAGTGACCTTTATATATAAAGGCGTGCCAGCGCTATGTGTCTCAAGAATTTACTATGCTAAAGAAACAAATAAAATCCTTCAAAGTGGTTCAAACTACGGGGTTATCACCTTTTGATCATCTTCTCGCTGCTCTTTGAGTAGTTTGTTATTATCACATATTTTCGAGAGAATAAATAGTACTTTTTTCTCATTATTGAATAAATAAAAAGACATTTCATTTTGCATAATGTAAGAGACCTCCTCCAAATTATCTTCTAAAACAAATACTGGACTCGCCTTTTTAAAAAAACTTACTATTACCGGAAACATATCTAAATGGTCCGGCGCTCGTCTTTCGAGAAACAAATAAATAAAATAAAACAGCAAAAGCAAAGAAAAATCTTGCACAAGAAACAAGACTAGAGAGAGAAAGTCAGACTCGCGACCCGAGATATTTATTAAAAATAGAATTGGAGCTTGGATTGAAAAGAACACTGCCCATAGAGCGATAGAAATTAAGGTATTAAACCGTTTGGGAGCCTGGTCTTCACGACCTAAGTCAAATGACTTAATAAGTTCTAGCTTTAATGATATATTTTTTGACAATCTCATGTATTTTCCTTTTTTAAGAATTCCTCACATCCGTCAAGACTAGGCAAACTTACTAATTCTAGATATCGATCTTTTATTTCACCAAAGAATTCCTCTTTTGACATATGCCTAACATTGCTTATAGCTGAAGAGATCCTAGCAATGGACGTCATGTCTGCATCTTCAAAAGTCTTATCAGTTAAAAAAAATGCGTTTAGATAGTTGTCTCGTTCTTGTCTATAACCACCTTGATCTGAGAATATAAGTAAGATTAAAACAATTGCTAAAAGAAGAATTAACATGTTAGAAAAAAGATAGGACAAAAAGACACCTTCTGATAAAATGACAACCTGAACGTCAAAGGAAACCTTCATAAGAAAGCTATCAGACATATTGAAATAATATCGGCTATTTGTATCAAACTCAGCTAAGCCTAATTGAATCTGCTCAGCAGTAATTTCTGCGTTAGGGCTAATACTGGTATTTAACATGTAATTTACCTTTTATCTTCATCTTCAGAAACACCATAAATCTTTCCAAAGATAAACAATACTTTTTCTTCAGTTCGCATTTGAGATAATAGCTCGTTGTTGTCGTCTATAATGTTTGAAATTTCGACATTATGATCAAGAATATTAAAGCTAGGATCAACTTTGACAAACAAACTTTCTAAATGGTTAAATTTCTCATTTTCAGGAGAGATACATCTTGTATTAAATGCTGAGACAACTAAAGAAAGAGATGAAGCTATAGCAAATACGACGAAACAAAACAATAAGAACCCTCCAGTAGTGTTCTGAAGAAATTCAGTGTGACCTGCAAAAGTAGCAGTCTTAATTATCCATACAACATAAGCTATCCACAAAAAGAGAAAAGAAGCAATATACGCCTCAGCAAAAGAATCTCTTTCAACATTGAACAATTTAAGTATTTTTCTTTTAAAATAAACAGTATTTTTGTAATCCATTATGTATCCTTGTCATTTTTTGAAAATTTAATCTGAGCAGGATCCGGAATGGACTTTTTTAAAGTTTCATAAGCTTTTCCTATCTCATCTAAAAATTCATCGGCTGTTTGCCACTCAACTTCCTCTATAGACAAAACTACAGAGGAAATGTTTTCAGCATAATTAATAGGTATTCTTGAGTCACGTTCCAAAAAGTTTTGAACATATGTTCTAGCATGCCCTTGGTAAGGGGCTTTATATATATGTACCCAAAAAGTTAAAAGAATAGCTAAAGGGATTATAGAGAACAGACCGGAGGAGAGAGCCATTCCTATCCCAGTAGAGATAATAACCATTTCTATAGCTGGGCTAACTCGAAGAATTCTAGATTGTGATAGAGAGAAGTATGCTCCAATGGAGATATCCCCGGGAGAATAGAGTGTTATAATAGACTCTTTAATGTTTTCAGCTGTAATATATCGATCTGATCGGAGGGAAGAAGTTAACATGGGAACCCTTTATTGTAATTAAAAGTATGTTAGCTTAGATAATCTTAAAGGAGCCTTAACCTAAATATTGTGAAAAACTTAGGCGGCCTTAGCATGAAGTAGTTCGTAGAAAAGGTTCACAAAGAACTCTGCATATGATTTTGCTTTGTCTGACGCAAGTCTTTCTCTTAATTCCATTTTATACTGTGTATTGGATGTGTTATGGTCATAAATTTCATTTATGTCAGAAACCAACTTTTTTAAAGTTTCTTTAAATAGCTCAAGAAAATCTCTAGAGATCTCCTTTGAATCAGCTGTAATGATCTTATAATACAATCCATCTTTATATTGAGTAATAGACGCTTTGAAGACAACCTTATTCTTTTTAGTAAGTTGAACAGTTTGCTTGAACATATGTTTAGAACTCTTAGCTATAGGCTCTATAAAGTTAACTTTTTTAAGTTGAAGCTCATTAAAGTAAGGAACAACTTCTACCTTTAATCTGTCATTATCTGTAAAATTTGAGTATGAATATACATAATCTTTTTCACAGAAGCGAGAAAGCATTGGTAGTTTTTCAGAATTCTTACAAGAAATGTTGAAAACGACTATGCTTTCTGTTTTAGGCTTAGGCTGCTGAGCAGCTTTATAGTTGTAAGATACATAAGAGTTTAAGCGAAGATCTTTCTGATCTTTAAAGTAGTCTAATGGAATGCTAACGAACTCAGGATAGGCATTTTCATTTTGGATGGATAGATCAAACCCATTTAGTTTTAAACAAGCCTCATCTTCACCAATGAATTCAGACATTATTCCCATAAGAGAGACCATTTTGGAAATAGAAGTTAAGTATGTTCCAGTATGTGCTGAAACATTAATAAAAGATTCTTTTTCCTGAAAATGCTTATGAAAAGAAAGATTTGTATTAGCGAGGATTTTTTCTCTAAGTCTTGGGTAGTTTGTGTTGGCGAATTTCATGTGTTTCCCTTATCGTTTTCTTACACATATTATATAGAAGAAAAGCACTTATTTGAGTTATTTATTTAACTACTGATTTTGTTTAAGTTTAACTTTATTAGTTTGAAAACTTGCGATAAATGTAATGTAAAACAATTAGGATTGACTAAGGGTTAGAAGTGTATACTTCAATAATAAAACGTTAAAGGAAATATTATGAAGTTAATAGGCTTACACTTAGGCGCGATCAATGGCGAGTTGTTTTTTCAGGTTTATAATGCTGTAGTAGGACTTAGATATGGGACACCTGCATTTAATGACTACAACGAGTGGAATATGGATGAGATTAAGATCTACGATAAGGATACCTCAGCTAAATTTATAGCGGACAATGATTCTGAAAACCTTAAGCTGTCAATTAACGTAGATGAAGTAGATGCCCTTCTTGTAAAAGACTTGATCGATGAATGGCTTGAAAATGAAGATCCGTCTGATAGAATGAAAGATCATACATACTTTGATTTAGGTATGAAGTATGTATACTGGCGCGCACCTACAGAAGAAGAACTTAAAGAAAGTGGAAACGAGCTATCGGCATACAAGATTGGAGAGTATATCTTTATTGAAGACGAAGAGAATACTGACGACTGGGTCAAGCTAGAGGAGTTTAAGCCTGCTCATGAGATTGAGAAGTTTGCACTTGTTGCCCTAAAAGATCTTATTAAAAATAAAGACATTGTTTTTGCTCAAAGTAATGCCATTTTAATGTAATCATATGGAGGAAGTTTTGTCCTCCATGAACAAGATAGGGCCAATTCCATTAGATATAATCTTCATATGAACTCTCTAATAAAAATTCTTATGGTTGTGTCTTTTTCCAGCCAAGTAGCATTTGCTGCGGCCCTTCCCTACTCGTCTGAGACTATCAATCCTCAAACAATAAAAATAAAAGCTAAAACCAAGCCGATCAAGATTCATAAAGAAGTTAAAGAACTCCCAGCAAAAATATATAGTCCAACGCTTGCTTACGGTAATAATATTTTCAAAGAGAAATCTCCTTTGTGGATAAAATTTCAAGAGAAAGGATATTCAACTAAAGATATTGATCTAAGAGACGTGTCCATTGAAACAGCTCAGGCCGTCAAAAGTGAAACAAACATAGACAATTTACTCTTATGTTTGAAAGTTAAGCTAACGGGTACAGAAGAGTTTGCAAGGTATTTATTATACATAGATATGTCAGAGATCTTGACAACTGAAAACTTCAAAACAAAATCACTTTTTGTTGATACTTGTGGAGGAAAGTCACAATATCCTTACTTAAAAAAAGAAAAGACAAAAGACCTTTTTAATCTAAAATTTAAAAAAGGGCCAAAAATACTCATGGTCTCAACAGATAAGTTCTTATTTAATACTCAATACGTGGATAAAGCTGGAGATACGTTCATCTTTACAACCCTGAATGTAGCTATATTCACATCTTTTCCTCTTGTAAAAGAAGGTCTTGAGAAGGGTCATTCTTCTGTTTTTAAAATCCCTTATGAAGTTGTGTCAAATAATCATGTGAAGGTAATGTATCAATGATTAAAAAAATATCAACATTGATCATACTGATCATTTTAAGCTCTTCAATGCTTTATGGACAAAATGCAGCAATATTTTTCAAGGTAACAATTTTAACTGTTTGGGTTGGACTTCATCCGGATAAAAAAACGTATTTTACAGATGTAAATGTTTCTAAAGACAGTATTTATATTGAAAAAGCTTATAAGGTTATAGTAGATAATAATTCTGAAGATGTAGATAATATTTATCTATGTATGAAAGGAACAACCTCTGCAGATGAAAATATAACAATATTAAAACATCTTGAAATAAGAAAAGATTCTTTGATCATGAATAGTAAAACATTACTTGCAGAATCTTGTGAATTAAGAAAAATTTCCTTCTCTATAAAGTATGATTTAAGGATGTATGGAAATGACGTTTCAGATCCAGTAAGTTTAATAATTGAGAAGAAAAAGCCTTACAGCTTGGTCTTTCCGAAAATAGTAATAAAAGACAATAATGTAAGCTATTTTTGGAGAGCCAACAAGGATGAGGTAAAGAAAATCTCTCTAGATAGCAACCTAGAGAATGCTGTTGTCAAAGAGCTGAAGCAGGAGAATGAGTATAATCTATGGCCAGTGTTATTACTAACACCAGTGGCGTTGGTTATAGATGTTTGCTTATCTCCGTTTGTGTTGTATGAAACCTTGACGAGATAGACTAAGCTATCTTTGCAATAGTGGCTTCTGCCATTGCTTTAGAAGCTTCTTTATGAAGCCTTTTTGCTTCAGCTTCAATTCGCTGGAAGATTTTCTGACTTGTCTGTTTTGTAAACCCTACAGACGGATCAGTTTTTACACAATGCCTCCGAGGTATAAGATTTATGTGTTCTGCACATATCTGCTCAATATCATCGTCAATACAGAAATATGTGTCATAGGCTGGGTGATCTCTTAACCACGCAGCAATTTCTTCTCCACGAAAAACACCATCTTTACTTTTCTCAAAAGTAGTGGCGCCGATGAATTTATGGTTAAATTTAAATCCACCCTTTTCAAGTTGTTCTAGAGCATCTTCAAAGTCTTCTCTCCAAGATGAAGACATTACAAGATGAAAATTAGCTTTTGAAGAAAGTTCTCTAAAGAAATTATTCAGCGATTCTATAAGGTGTGGTTCAGTATGTTCAAGAGAGTGCTTCCAAGTAGGGTTTGGACCTGCCGATATATTTACGACACCGTCAAGGTCAATAAAGAAGAGTATTGTCATAGTTAGCTCCTAATAGTAATTAGGTATATTAACATTTAAGTGCTTAATATGTTCTTTATTTTACCTCAATAGCATCTAGAACAATTGTACATGTTTTATTAGCGTCACTAAAAGAATAACCCTGGGGGCACATGTAAGATTTCTCATTCTCAGCTTTATATAATTGGGTTTGAGCAATGTTTGTGCCAGGGATGGCAACAAGGGCCATAATGGCAACAACAGCTAGACCAAAGAAAACAATTCCTGATCCCTCTAATAAGTTTGGCATATTATCTCCTTTTAAAAGTTTATTGAGTATAGCACACAATAAATCCTTTCGGGAAACTATTTAAATGGAGATTATGGTTTTTCTTTGGGATATAGGTTTTTTTTGATACACTACCGATATAAATAAAAATTAGGAGGTATAAGATGAAAATCTCAGATGAAAGATTACATGAAGTAATGTCTAAATTCATAGCAGAGAAAGGTCTTGAAGGTGCTATTGAATATGTATCAACAAGTGACTATCCTGCAGATGTAAAAGATCGCGCAATGAAAATCTTAAAAGGTGATCCACAAACTGAACGTGTTCTAGCTGAGCATGGCGACATTTCAGACGCAGGATAAACTACAAAGTCCAGGTTCCCTGGCATAAAAATCAAAATGTGTAATCCAATATGGACCAAGAAAGAAGACAAAAGTCTTCTTGATTAATAACTGGTTGCTTCGTAGCGAGCATCTATACGAGCTTTTTGAGCCAATATTTCAGCATATCCTACGTGCACAGAATGTGAATCTGAGTAAAGAACAAGCGTGCCAACAGCTGTAAAGTATTTTACTTGGAACGATTGATCAGCTTGACTATTAGGAACTGAAACACGTCCTTTGAACAACTCAATAGAGAAGTTCGTATTAAGTGGACGCATTGAAGTGCGCTTAGAAGCGAGAGTAGGAGCAAAAGCTCGTTTGATAAATGATAACATTGTAGATCCTTTAATAAATTGAATGTCACGTTATAAGATAGGAAAGAGTTTTAAAAGAAGGATAAAGAGAATTCTTTTAACTTTCATAAAGTTCCACTAGCTCACGCACCGCACTTTTGTTAGGCTCATAAGATGTTTGATACTTTTTTTGAAGGATCTGTTCAGACTTAGCAAGTTTTCTTCCAGTAAAGACGAGGTTCGTAATTAATACTGGGTTCTCACAGTCAGATGACATATACCCAAGAAAAATAAAGCCCTCACCAGTTCTTCTATATGCAACCTCAACACGCTGCAGTATTTGGTTAAACCCAATCTTGTAAAGGTTCCAAGGTTGTTCAACACCATTTTCAGAAAGGATTACCTTGGGACGCTTGTGATCTGCTTCAGCCAATACAGCGCCTTCAATAAGAAGTGGTTCAGAGCGAGGTCTATCAATGTTACCAAAGATCTTGTTTTCAAAGTCAGCGGTGATTAATAGTCTAAGCCTTTCGGGATTAATAAGTGAATGCATCGTATCTCCTTTTCTTTATAAGATTATAAACAAAGAAAAATGATAGATTGATAAGACCTTTAGTTAAGTCAGAAGTCAAAGAAATTTATAAGTTTTATATGTTGCTGTAGCATGAAGAAAAATATGTTATACTCAATAAATTTCAAACAGGAGAAATACATGTTTAAACCATTACTACTAAGTCTTATATTAGGGGCAACAGCGTGGGCAGGGACTATTCTAGAGATCAAAACAAGCCAGGGTCTAATTGAGGTTGAGCTTTATGATAAAGCGGCTCCATTAGCCTCTCATAACTTTAAAGAACTCTCAAAAAGTGGATACTATGACAAAACAATGTTCCATAGAGTGATCAAGAACTTTATGATCCAAGCAGGAGATCCTACAGCAACTGGCCGCGGCGGAGAGTCTGTATGGAAAAAGAACTTCAAAGATGAGTTCAAGTCAGGATATACCTTTGGTGAAGCAGGTGTGTTAGCTATGGCAAATGCCGGACCTAATACAAATGGAAGTCAGTTTTTTATAACAACGGTCCCAACACCTTGGTTAAATAACAAACACACTATTTTTGGTCATGTAACAAAAGGTATGAATATTGTTCATAAAATTGAAAAGGTTAAAACATTAGGTGGTGGAAACCCCTTTGTTAAGCAGGAGATATATTCAATTAGAATCAAAAAATAAAAGCCTTTAGCTTTCTCTTATGGAAAATCTGTTAAGAGTTAGTGAAGAATAGCTATGATATAATCATTTATAATAAATTAAGAGGATTTAAATCATGGAAAATAAAACAACATTAGAAGCTCTCGATGAAAAGCAGAGCTGGCCACTAGATAAAAAAATCACTCACGCCCTTAAGAGAATCCAGGAATTTTATGCCTTTATGGATGGAAAAGTATATGTTGCCTTTAGTGGAGGGAAAGATAGCACGGTATTACTGCATTTAGTTAGAAGTCTTTATCCAGAGGCGATCGCAGTATTCAGCAATACGACAAATGAATTTGTTGAAATTCTTGAATTTATCAAGAAGGTAGACAATGTTGTTGAAGTAAAGCCTAAAATGACCTTCAATGAAACAGTGAAGAAGTTTGGATTTCCTCTCGTAAGTAAAAAAGTTAGCCGCCAAATCAAAGATATAAAACATCCTACTGGAAATAATGAGGCGACTCGTAGATTATATCTAACAGGTATTAAGACAGACGGGACCATGTCTAGAGATTTTAAGCTTGCAAAAAAGTGGCATCCCTTGATCACCGCTGATTTTGAATTGACAAGCCAATGTTGTGACATCCTAAAAAAGGAACCGATGCATCGCTATGAAAAAGAAAGCAAAAGAAAACCTTTTGTTGGAACAATGGCAGACGAGTCTGGATCTAGAAAGATGTCTTATATTAAAACAGGGTGTAATAGTTTTGAAAAAGGGAAGATAATGTCTAAGCCTATGAGTATTTGGACCGAAGCTGACGTCTGGGAATACATTGAAAGATTTGACGTACCGTACTCTAAGATTTACGATCCTGTTTACGATGAAGAGGGCAACGTTGTAATTGAGGGTGAAAAAAGAACGGGTTGTGCATACTGTGCATATGGCGCGCACCTTGAAAAATCAAGTCTTACTGAAAAGAATAGATTTGAGAGACTTAAGTTGCGAAAGCCTAAGCAGTATAAAAAGATTATGGCTCTGCAAAACAATGGTGTAACCTTCACAGAAGCTCTTTCGTTTATCAAGGTTAATCACTAATGAATTGTAAAATGGAAGAGACAAGACGTGTAACAAAAGATCTTTTCTATAGATACAACTATCTATTGCTTGAGAAAGAGTCTTTATCTGAAGAAGATGAGAAGATGATCAGGTTGATAAAGAAAGGGGTCGATGAGGTAGATAGATATCCTCTTGATAAACTTTCGAGATGGCTCGGCTATGTACAGTGCTACATTATAATGGAGGGGCTTTCTAGTGTAGAGAGCGAACGTAACTATTCAAGAGATATGTTCCATGCAGCCTATAAAGTAGATGGTGTAGACATCCCTGAGAGTTTTGACTCAGGAGAGGGTAGTGATAAAATTTATGACGTTCTTACTGTTACCGACAGTAGCTAGCCGAACGAACATCTTAACAAGATAAGCTCGGTGAGTAGCATTCTTCGCCAGGGATAACCCCTTTTTAACTTTTTTAGGCTGATCAAACATAGCCCCATAACAAGCACTTCTAAGTTTATTGTCAGAGACCTTCTTTTCCCGGATAAAAGTTTTAAGGTATCTGTGCTTAAATTTTCTAGAGTTCATTTGACAACAACTCTCTAAATTCTTTAGGAAGCTTTTTTAAAGCTTCTTCAACCATTGTCGATGGGATCCCAAAATGTACGGCAGCGATAGATCCGGCCATAGCCGCCATGGTGTCAGTATCCCCACCGAGAGAGACAGCGTTACGAACAGTTTCTTCATAAGATGAAGCTTCTAGGAAACAGACAACTGATTGGGGAACGGTACCAGGACATGTTGCCGAGAACGCGTACATTTCACGAATGTTATCTAACTTAAAATTCAAGTTGTAAATATCTCCGATAACGTTTGATATGTCCTCTTGAGTATGACCATTCTGGGCAAAGTGAATGGCAAGAGCAATTGCTTGTGCGCCCTTCACTCCTTCTGGATGGTTATGAGTGACCTCAGCAGTCTTTTTTGCTTGTATAAGAACATCTTCTGCTGAACTAAAGAACACCGGTATAGGACTAACTCTCATAGCTGATCCATTACCAAAACTATTGTAAGGTCTTGAAGTGTCTCCATTTAGCCAGTGGATGTAACGGCCGCCATATCCGCGGTCAGGATATCTCTTTGAGAAGTCAACTATGTTATCTAAATAGTTAGTTTGATCTAGACAAGACTTAAGAATAGCCATAGTAAGAATAGTGTCGTCTGTAAAGATTGATTCAGGAGTGAAGAGATCGAAGTCTTTCGATTTAATAGAAGATTTTTCGAATCTTGATCCGATAATATCTCCAATAACAGCGCCAAGTATAGGACTGTGGTTTAAGTTGTTTTTCATAAATGATTACCTTTAAATTTTATTATAAATGATAACAAAACTAAGGTAAGGATCACCTTATTAAAGATGGTTTCTTATGAAGATTGCTCCGGTGTGTAGGTTAGACCATAACCAGACAATAGTTTATTGATCTCTGCCTGCGCGCCGAGGTTGTTAGCTTCTAAAATTAACTTTTCAAGACGAAGCAAAGTAGCATGGATTAGAAAACTGCTTTCAAGTTCATTGATAATGCTCTCTTTATTGGGAATAAATTCTCCAAGTAAGTCTGCTGGACGCAAGAGAAAAGAGGTTTCGCCCTCATTGATCAAAGTGAAGAAAAGAGATTTGTTATTTAAGTAAACCTCATAGATACAGTCAAAAGTAATTTTTTCGGGATCTATTTTATCAAGGTCAAAAGAGAATATGCTTTCAGCTTTTTCAAAGATGTTAGTCCAAAGATCCTTCTCCGGGCCTTCAACTAAATCCTCGTGAGGGTGACTACCAGCATAAAGCTCATTATGTGTTAAATAAAATCTCTGACCATTAGAGATGATAATGCCTGTAAACATTTTCTCAACTTCAACGCCGATCATTGCTTCTAATAAATACTGTTTTTTTGATTTGATATAGACTTTAATATTCTCCATAGTTTATCCTTGTGTTTTTAATTATAAAAGTATAGGCTATTTAAGCTGAAGAAGTTCTTGATTATATTTATGAGATAGATTTTTAAGGTTGAAGTAAGAAGCCGAAGCTTCTAAGTTAAATACCCCACCATTCTTGTACAGGGGCTACGTGTTTTCTTGACTTAGACAAGGACCACCTCCTTCTTTGTTCGGATAAGATTTTCATTCATAGATCACCTCCGGTGTAAAAGATAAATAAGTATATCATAAAATTAAACCTTTTTAAAGAGGCTATTTAAATCTAGAAACATTCATTTCTAGAAGTGACATTATTTCACGTACTTTATGTTATTTTTACAGTAATGTCTGAAAAGAGCAACTTAATGTAAGGGAGGATAGCCTTTTCCTGTGTCTTTAGACTTTCGAATAAAGAAAAAAGGATCTTAGAGATTGATTCTACTAGATCGTCAAAGTTTTGTGCAGTCAAAGAATCATTAGGGAGATCAACATGGATAGAGCCAACTATTTCAAAAGATAAATCTATATCGACACCAGACTCCATAAGTTTGTGTACAACTTTTTCTTTGAAGATAAAGTTTGCTGAGTTTGTGATATCTAGTCCTTTTTCAAGTGACGCGGCAAGAGACTTGTCTAATTCTTCACAGACTTCTGTTATAAGTTCTTCATACATATGTATCCTTTTTTTAAATTGTTCATAGTATACAACAAGGAGACTTAAAGATGACTTTTGTTAATATGTGGAAAAGGATTAGTATGGTAAATATTCAAAACAAAGAAAAACTTGTTGCGATCAAAGACTTAATGGTTAATACATCTAACAGTTACACCATTTTTACAAAAAGTGAAGAGTCTGGGATGTCTGTCAGTCACTGGGGTGTCTGGGATAATACAGATGGCGAGGAAGATTCAGATTTTATGGAATTATGTCCGAAGTCTGTAGAAGATTTAAAGGTCATTCTTGAGGAAGCTAATCAGTTACCCGGGGATAAAATTGTTTATAGAGAATCAGAAAAGTGTTCTTTGATTTTTGAATTTGTAAAATAGCTCTTTATATAGGGTAAAAAAATGTTAAAATAGAAGGAAGGAGTTGATCATGAAAGTTTCAGAGGAAAAGCTAGAATCAATAGTAATGAATCTAATAGATGAGAAAGGGTTGCAGGGTGCAAAAGATTTCTTGGCTACAGGTAATTATGACCAAGAGTTATTAGATCGAGCTATGAAAATAATTTCAAAAGAAGAGAACAGAGATCCCGTGCTGGTTGAGCATGGAGATATTTCTGACTTTGGATAATAGTTGTGACCAAAAGGTTCTTATTTAATAAGGCAGAGAGGGCACTCTACACAGCCGTAGACGCACTATTAATCTTACCAGCAGCATTTGTCTTCATAGGACTATTATTGGCGTCTAATCTAAATATGAGTGATCTGTCATTATTGATTAAAGATGTCTCAACAGAAGAGCTCTTCGAGGCCTGGATTTATTTAAGTTTGTTCTTTCTAGTAATTAAAGCAGTATCTTCTTTTTTAGATTCAATTTTCAAAAGTGTTGGAGATATATCTTACTTTCAAGAAGAGGTCGTAGTGTATGAGAACAAGGACCCTATAGTAATGCATGGAATAAGAGTCAATGATATGGGGAAAAAGTGGTTCTTTTTAACAAAAATAGATGCGATGCAGGCTAAATATTTGAAAGAGATACATAAAGAAGATAAATAAAACTAAAAGCCTTTGATATAATTTTAGAAAAGGACTTCTCCAATGAAAAAAATATTCCTATTATGCCTATCAACAATAACGATTTTGTCAGCTGCTCAAGAGATGTATTCTATAAAACGTCTCTCTTTGGATCCAGTAAACTATGTTGCCTCAGGGAAGATGAGCTTGGTCACAGGAGATGATACCATAGACTTTAAAATGGTTGTGAAGTCTAAAAGGGAGAGGTTGAAGAAAGTAGACTCTGGATACTCACAAAAAGAAGTGGCAATTGTAATGACTGCGCAGAATGGGAATACATCTATTTCTAATTCAACTACAACAACATTCTATGATAAAAACTTTAACATTATCTATCTACAAGAGACGTCTGAAAAAAAAGGCGAGCTTGTAAAGACAACGTGTAGAAGATTCTCAAAAGATGTAAAATTCATAGGGTTTAACATTCCTTTAGGCTACCACTCTGACGTAGCACATTTAAGATGTTCAGATAAAACATTAAGAGACTTTTCTTCTTTACTGTTTAAGCAAGACGATGGCACCATTATATATAGAGTGCAGAGATACATGTCTAGAAGATCTCTAGGCACGGGCCATATAGATATTAATGCAGAGACAGATTATCTTATAACTAAAAAAGGAGATATTTTAAAGATAAAAGGGACAGTCTTAGCAGAGAATTTGTTTCATTCTTCTTTCGAAAGCGATGATATCTCTGAAAAATAGTAAAACAGTGTTTCATTTGGTAGCAAATAAGAGATAAATACCACTTCTTTTTATATTTAAGCTAGATTTAAAGGTTGGCACAGTATCATTCACTCAAAAAAAGATGAGGAGGATGCTATGCGTGTCGTTTTATTAGTTTTATTTATGTTTGTTGTTAGTTCTTATGCAGTGGAATGCGACAGCTTAGTGTTAGATAATCATGATTTTTCAGTGAAGAAAGTGTGTGTGGTAGAAAAGCCAACATTAGTTGTTTTAAAGAAAACAGGATGTAAGTTTTATAACAAGTTTAGAAAGACTATAGATGGAGAGTCAAAGTTAGCTAAATATTTTCATAGATCTTATAACCTAGTCTACGTAGATAAATATAAAGATCACTTTGATAATAAATATTCGGGAAGAATCTCTCCTTCCTTTTTACTACTAGATAAAGATGGTGTAATTACAGAAATTGAAGGGATGACTGCTCTTTCAGAATTGCAAGATGCATTTGAGATGAGTGACTATGTAGAGCCATATGTAGAGAAGGACACTTTGGTAGCCTTTTTGAATATAAAAATGTAACTTTTTAAGCTATAATCCCTTAAAAAACAAAGAGGTGCTTTATGGCATATATAGAATTAGTTCTATCAAATTTAACAAAATCAATCTGTCCAACGGATAAAATCTTTGCGCAAGCAGTTAAAGAGGTTTTAGAATCAGTACGCCCTGTACTTGATCTGGATGGGATCTATCAACAAGAAAAAGTATTAGAGAGGCTTATTGAACCCGATCGTGTGATCAAGTTTAAAATTGTATGGATCGATGATAACAATGTGGTTCAAGTAAACCGCGGGATGAGAGTTCAGTTTAATAATGCTTTGGGACCATATAAAGGGGGACTTCGTTTCCACCCTACAGTGAATGAAGACATTTTAAAATTTCTAGCGTTTGAACAGACCTTTAAGAATGCACTAACTGGATTACCAATTGGTGGAGGAAAAGGCGGGTCAGATTTTGATCCTAAAGGTAAGTCAGACAGAGAAATCATGAAGTTCTGTTACGCGTTTATGGAGCAGTTGCATAGATATATAGGTTCAAGTGTTGATATTCCTGCTGGAGATATTGGTGTCGGTGGGAAAGAAATTGGGTACCTGTATGCCAAATACAAGAAGTTAAGAAACGAGTATGACAATGGGGCCATTACAGGGAAGCCAATTGATTTTGGAGGATCATTGCTCAGAAAAGAAGCTACAGGTTATGGCGTAGTGTATTTCCTTGAGTCTATGCTACATGATTACTTCACATCTGAGAACCCACTAAAAGATAAAGTAGTATGTGTGTCAGGTGCGGGTAACGTAGCTATCTATACATGTGAAAAACTAATTTCTTATGGGGCAAAGCCAGTGACGGTTTCTGATAGTAGAGGTACAATTTATGATCCAGATGGGATCGATGTTCCTTTTCTTAAGGAGTTGAAAGAAGAAAGTAAAAAAAGCTTAGAAGAATATTTGGTGAGACATCCTGAAGCAACATACATTCGAACAACAGACTATATGCCAAATGGTCATGCGGCTTGGACGTTCCATTGTGACATAGCAATCCCATGTGCTACACAAAATGAATTGACTGAAACAGATGCTAAAAATCTACATGAAAATGGGTGCAAGTTCTTGTTAGAGGGTGCAAACATGCCTACAACAGCTGCAGCGACTGAATATATTCTGAAAAATACGGAAATTGTTCTTGCACCGGCAAAAGCGGTAAATGCTGGGGGTGTTGCAACTTCCCAAATTGAGATGTCTCAAAATGCAAGCATGCTGTCTTGGACGGAAGAGAAGGTAGACATTAAGCTGAAAGAGATCATGAGAACTATCTATGCCAACATTAAGTCTTGTGCAGTTAAATATGATCGAAAAGAGAATCTTATTCTTGGAGCAAACATTGCCGGGTTCAAAAAAGTTGCCAAGGCTACCCTTAAAGAAGGTGTCATCTAAAAAAAGTAAACTCTTTGTAAGCTTTAATAGTCTATTATTTCAGTAATGACGAAATAAAAGGCTGAAAGATGACTCAAAAAATATTAGACATATTCCAAAGAATAGCTTTACCTGTAGGCTTTGAAAATATCTCAAAAAGTAGAAAAGTACTAGAGATGACAGATGTGTTAAATGAGCTAGGCTTCTCGGCAGTGTACGAGGAGAACATTGGTCTCATTGTAAACAAGCAAAAAAATCCCAGAATCGTATTAGTTTCCCATTTAGATTTAGTTCGGCCATTTAAGTCGGGGTTCGCAAGAGGCGAAACGTTTGTCGTTCATGAAAAAGGATTAGATGGCCAAGCCATTGTGCAAGGAGCTTTAGATAATACGTTAACTAACGCTGTTGCACTAAAAGCTATTGAAGAGCTAAAAAATACGGCTGTTGAAGATGTAGAGGTCTTATTTTCTATTGGGGAAGAGACAGGGTTAACAGGGATGAGATCTTACTTAAACAAATATCCTGAAAAATCTATGACAACATTCTTTTTAAACTTAGATGTAACAAACGACAACTGGGACAAAGCTATTTCTGTTGAGTTTGATAGACCAGTGCAAGATATCTCTGATCAGACAACGTCCATCCTGAAAGGGCTTAGTTTTAGACTCCAAAACACAAGATTTACAGATGATACTAGTGCGGTTAACTCATTTGGAGCTTGTGGATACAGCTATTGTATCCCAACTGATAATTATTGCCATAGTTACGATAGTTTTGCAATGCTTGACTCTATAGAACCTTATTATAAAGGGTTAGTAAGACTGTTGTCAGAATTAAAGATGTTAAAAGTTCAAGGGTTTTTAGATCTTTAGAAAGACTTTCTTAAAAGTATGGAAACATCTCTATAACAGAGCCATTACTTTTTAATGGCGTTGACATGTATATGTTTCACTACCTCTCCCTGGGCACATTTTTGTGACTATTTAACAGGTGTACGTTTTTTATCTTAAAGGATATTATTATGACTTTCCATAACCCAACAGACGAACTTAGATCAGAAAGAAAAGTAATTCATGTGTTAACACACAATGGCGAAATGCATGCTGACGAAGTTGCAGCTATTGCCGCGTTAATTGCTTTTAACAATCTAGTAATTTCAGTAACTCGTACACGTGACGAAAACTTAATCTCAGCAGCAAAGCTTAGAGGTGACCTACTTATTGACCTTGGTCGTGAGTTTAATGGAGTAAATCTATTCGATCACCACCAAGATACGGAGTTACTGTCTTCAGCAGGATTAATTTGGAATTTCATTGATATGAAGGACAAGTATCCAGAAGTATCAAAGTTGATTTCTATTATCGATGATCAAGATCGCGGCATTAAAAAAGCTGGACAATTCGAGATCCCGGTAGTTATTGACATGCTAAATGGAAAATTTGAAGAACAAGATGCAAATTTTGAGAAAGCTGTAAACCTTATGATTGACATCTTTGTTTCTATGAAAGAAGCTGTTGATTCAATGAGGTTTGCTAAAGAAATAGTTTCCAAATCAAAGGAAATTATTCCTGGTGTTCTTAAATTAGAAGCATTTACTCCTCACTGGAATAAGTTTTACAATGGTAAAATGACTCCTACTCTTAGATGTGTAATTTGGGATGACGAGAATACTCATGACTGTAAAGGCCAGGTTATTCCAGTTGAACCAGATTCATTTGATCTTCACGGAATTCCTTTCTCAGAACTTAATAGTGACAAGATGACTTTTGTTCATGCAGCAGGTTTCTTTTGTGTAGCAGATAACGAAGGTTTAATGTTAGAATATCTTTCTTAAGACAGACTCAAGCCCTCCCGGGCTTTGACATTTTTAATGTATGCTGTAATTTTAGTAAGCGAAAGAAGCGTTAGGATGTTTCCCCTTTGATTTTTGATACTGGAAAGGGTTCTTGTTTTTTTTGTTTTTTGTTTTGTTCTTCTTTTTTCCACCTTTTTGTCCTTTCTGGTATTGGAAAATCTTATCATGCGACTTAATTTTATTTTTTTTAGCGTCAGCTCTTGGAATTCCTTTAACGATTCCGTCATGATCAAAAGATGATTGCATGCCAGGGCGATCTATACCTCTTGATTGATTAGGATCAGACGCACCAAAACTAGAACTCTTCGCTTCAAGTGAAAGTCCAGACAACATTATTGCTGCTGCTGATAGATATAAAATAGATTTTTTCATGTGATATCTCCTGTTTTTGAAATTATATCATTTAAATGTTAAGTTGTATTTTTATTGTATCTTTAAGGTTTTAACCATATAATAGGGAAATTAATTAAAAAGGATCGTTATCATGGCGAAAATATCAGAATTATATGTTGACGCATCCTTCAGTGATACCCGAGAAGATTCAGGGTATGGTGCCGTTTTAGTTAGAGATGGAACAAAGACAGAGTTCTCTGGCGTCATACACGGTGCAAGAAATTCTACAGATGCTGAAATTATAGGTGTCGCAGAAGCATTAGTTTTTCTTGATACGAAAGAACCTTTGATTATCTTAAATGATAATACCGCATGCGTGCATGTGATCAACGGTAGAAAGTTTAATACTGGAACAAAAAGAATGCAAAAAGCTGTGGCTAAGATTAGAGAGTTTAAAAACATTAGAGGGAAGTGGGTCCGAGGACATGACGAATCAAAAGAAAACTGTCGCGCAGATGAGCTAGCTAAAATAGAGTTATTCTCTTCTGAAGAGAAGGAGTATCTCAAGAATGAAATAAGTCTTTATATAGGAATAATCGCTGAAGAAAAAAGGATCGGTTATTCATATGTAGTGGAAGACTCTTTAGGTGTTAAATTGTTTTCAGGGCATAGGACCATTAGAAATGGAGGCTATGGAAGTTATGTTTATGTTATTTCAAAGGTAATTGGAAAGCCTTTTAATGCTATGGATGATATTACTCATATTAACTTTCATACTAATGAGAAAAACATCCTTTCGTTCCTTAATCGATTAATGAGAATGAAAAAGAAAAATTATGACAGAATGAATTCAACTCACCAAGAGGAGGGGCTATACAGAGCTCTTAAAGATGTTAGAATAAAAGTATTCAAAGGGAGTACATCTGAAGGAAATATGAGATCAGTATTGACTAATGCTGCATATGCTCTTGATTCAAATAGTTCCGAAAAAGAAGGAAGTCTTTGATATACTATGAAAATAAAAAAATAGAGGTTAACTATGGATAAGGTAAAACATATAATCTGCTACTCAGGAGGACACTCTTCTGCAAGGGTAGCTATTGAGGTTATAAACAAATACGGTGTTGAAAATTGTATGTTATTAAATCACGATATAACAGAGAGAAGTGAAGATCAAGATATCAAGCGTTTTAAAAATGAGATAGCTGAGTATTTAGGGATCTCTATTACGTATGCGAACATGATAGGATGGCAAGATAAAGATCAATTTGACGTGGCCATAGAAGAAAAAGCTTTTAAAGCAATAGGTATTCCTGCGCTGTGCACAAACAGAATGAAGACGAGACCATTTATGAAGTTTTTAAAAGAAGAATTTCCTGATAAAAATTGTGTTTTGTATTATGGGTTTGATAAAGATGAAACAGATCGTATGGAGAGAAGAACCAGAATACTTGGAGAAGCAGGGTACAAAGTTGATTACCCCTTGGCAACTTGGGAAGAGTCAATAGAGTCAACGTCAGAGATTGGTATTGAGCCTCCTATGTCTTACAGTAATTTTAAGCATGCCAATTGTACCGGCTGCTTGAAAGCTGGTGCACAACACTGGTACATTGTTTATTGTACACGACCAGATATCTTTCAAAAGGCAAAAGAGACAGAAGATATCATAGGGTACACGATCATAAAGAAAATGTCCTTGACCGATTATGAAGAAACATTTGAGAAAATGAAGAGGCTAGGAGTTGAACCAACAGAGCATGTTCCTTTCCAAACATTCTGGGCAAGAGTTAGAAGAGTTATCAAAGAAGATGAGATTGCCAAGTTTGATCTTGAAGTTGAAGCAATGCCTTGTATGTGTACAACATAATTAGGCTGTAAGACTTCTTTTAAAGTGTCTAGAAGCAAAACCTTTTTGAAACTAGACCCATAGAACGTATAACCATTGAAAACACGTACAAGGCCTTTATATCCACTTACCTTTCTATAACCAAATACTAAAATAAACCTTAATAATTTCAAGTTAGTAAAATGCAAACATTTCTAAAGTTTAAATCCTATATAATATACTTATAAAAAAGGGGAAGTAATGAACTTAAAGAAAGTAAACTTTGCTAAAGCACATGAGATGGTTGAAGATATCACACATGAGGATCTTAAAAAGTATTTGTACCAAGGATATACTGAGCCAAATACAGATCAAAAAGATATCACTTTTATTTTTACAGGCCTAAATATAGGTCCCTTTAATCAATTTAATGCGTATTCTCTGTCTCTTTCTCTTATAAGCCAAAAATTCAAAAACTCGGAATTTGTAATGGTAAACAATACGTTTTCAAGAATAGCAGAGCTAGTTCGCGCGACTTTTTTGTCATACGGGATAGATGTTGGAACAAAGCTATGTATAAATGGTGTAAAGTTTAAAGTTTTAGGCTTCTCTAAAGAGAGTTTTTATAAATATGAAAATATTGAAAGTGTTTTCAACATAGTAACAAAAGATATGCTACACAAATCAGTTGAAATTCTTAAAGATACTTATGCTGGGAAGATCCCGGTTGTAAGCTCTGTGATATCAAAGGATGTAGTTACTATTATCTTTAATCAGTATCCGTATAGTTCAAGGTTTAATGTGATCTCGAATAATATGGTCTTAAAAGAACTTATGTCAGAAGAGTTAAATGTGTACGCGGCTGAATATGATCAAATCATATCAAATAGCAAAAGATTAAACGTTTTAACACATGAAGTTGAATTGTTAGGAATGAAACATTTGAAAGATTCAACTAGCGATGCTGAAAAACATATGTTTAATTCATCTATAGCGACAGGGGTACTTTCAATAATAGACCCGATCTTAGAGACAAAAGTTCATTAACCTTGATTATTTAAAGATTTTCTTCCTATAACATACTCATATTTTGTTTACAAAGGATGTTATATGTTTTACGAATATAAGAACTCTTTCCATAAGATTGAGAAAATATTAGATCCAGAAATTTTTGGTTCTATTTTAGGTGCTGGTTCCCAGTCATTAGTCATTACTCCTTATTCTGAGTTTAATGTCTCAAATATTGAAAATCCTGTGTTAATCATTTCTTTAGAAAAAGAGAAGTTTGATTTTCTGGATCTTTTGTTTGCTAACTCTTCAGCAAAAGTTGAAAAAGTTAACAAGTCATTATTAAGTGACGATTATAAATACGTTGTTAAATTACTAGAGAGTGAAGGTTTTAGTCTGTTCTATTGTTCTAAATTAGAGTCTGTATCTACAGATGACTTGATCATTGAAGACGAACCTTTTGATTACATTTCAGATAAGTTTGAACAAGAGGTTTTTTCTCCTAAGTCAGTTAACTCTACAGAAGTCGATTTTATTTTAGAATCTTCTTTTACTGAAGCTCTAGAGTACATGAGTTCTAAAGTTACATTAGAAAACTCTGCTGTATCTAAATATCAGGCTTTGTCTGAGAATTTAATAACCGCTATGAAAGAATCTCTTGAAGCAGTTAAAAAGCTTGATCCGAAAGATTCATTTATTTTTGATTTTCACAATGAGCAGTTTATGCAATATAATGGAAAAGTTATGTGTGTAGATCCTGTTTTGTTTAATTCTGAGTATATCACTGGATAAAGGGCTATAACGTCCTTTGTTTCTCTCTAGGAACACGCTTTGATTAGTGTCTTAAACTATATAGTTAAACAGGGAAGGCCCTGTATGTTTAGATATTGCCGCAAGCACCTTCTTCACGATGGAAGTTAGCGATGTCAGCACGACGAATAGACTCAAGAGCTTCTTCAACTGGAACATTTTTAAATTCTTCAGGTTGAATAGGCTGACCATAGTTAACCCAAGGGCTTTGATTATAGTCATTTGCAGCTTTAACGATTTTGGGATCAATTGTGTGATCAGGAGTAGGAACAGTAGACATAATGTCTCCTTCATGTAATAAAAATTAGTTCAACGAACTTGAGTTAGTTATAGGCTTTTAAAGATGAAAAAAATGATTAGTTTGAATTATAAAAAAATTGTATAATGTTAATAAAAAGAGGTTCGAATGAAATTTATAAATAACTCAGGTAAATATGTTTTGCCTGTATCTCTCGTCTTGAAGATGGATGACGAGTTTAATGAGATGCTTGAAAAGTACCAGAAATTCATTTTTACAAAGTCGCATTACAGATACTTTTTAGCGAAAGCTATTATTGAAGGACGTACGCTAGATAAAGAAGAGGAAGATTTTCTAAACAAATTTGACGTGAAAATTGAATACACTGGGTTGGAGATGGAATTTAATTTAGCCAGTGAGGAAGATAAGAAGATCTCTAAGCTATATTTTGCTTTGAGTGACTACCTGGAGACAGATGATTCTAAATATTCTGGGAATAGAATCTCTGATCGTCTGCCGTATGTCTCGTATAAAGATGACTCCACAGAAGATGATTATAAAGAACTTGGGATCATGATAAAAAAAGCTCTTCTAGATATAGATCTTTATTTAGAAAACCTTCAAGTAAGTCAAATTAAAACATCTGTGGAGAAGAGCTTAGAAGATTATAACTTCTTAGCAAAGCCAAGTAGATTTCCAAAGAACCCTTTAAAAGCTGTCGAGTTTATGAAAACTTTTAACCAAAAGAAGAAAGAATGGATACAAGCGTTTCGTTTTGAACATAAGTATTTGTCTGGAGAAGATCTACTTGAGTTGATTATAGAGTTAAGTGACTTTAGATTGCTATTAGAAGACATGCCGCGCGAACCAAAGTCAGCCCTAAAGATAATTTTAAGAGATGTGAACTTTGGTTTAGAAAAAAGTGAGGAGTATCTTCGTTCTAGATTTAGATTAGAGCTAATGAAATTTATAGACTCTGAAGACAGCTATACAACAATGTCTGAACTCGAACAGATTTTTAGAGATAAAGTAATTGACAAAAGTTTAGTGAACACAGTGCATTTGTTGAAAATTTTCAAGAAGGATACGTAAGATGAAAGATGTAAAAGGGAAAGAAGTTCAAAGCATCTATAAAATCCATACTCAAGAGAACATGTTAAATGTATTTTTGGATGAGGTTGACATTGAAAAACTTAACAAAGCAAGCATGTGGACAAAAGATGACCAGGTAGGTCTCGTCGCCATAGCCTTTGGTATGCTGATCATGACAATATTTATGGCGGGGATAACGACTAAGCCCTTGACATATGGAGTTGTTACATTAATTATGCTTGGCTTATACTTTATATTGGTCTACAAAAAGATATACAGTATAAAGTCAACGAAAAGACAAGCGAAAGTCTGCGTTCACAAACAATTTTCAAAGCTAGACAAGAAGAGCAAAGATCTTTTTGGGATGAAGCATGACCACCCTGTAATAGTTGAAGCAATAAAGACGATAGAGAAGAGTGCAGGTGCTGATATTTCTATATTAATTGAAGAAGAAAATTTAGAAGAGATGCTGACCTTAGAAATCCAAAAAGAGATCTCAATTATAAAAAACAGATTAGAGAAGATGAAAGCCAAGATGTCTAACTAAAGAAACTTCAACTTCGTTTCAAAGTCATCTTGCAAAAGGTCTTTGATCCAAAGTAACCCTTCATGAAAACTACTTGCATGATAAGACAAGGGCCCATACTCTATAAGCAAAACATCTTTTTGATTTACAAAAGAAAATTCATATCGATCAATCTCATAGATATCAAGGATTAGCTCTGCAACACCTTTCTTAGCAAGCTTCTTTTCTAGAGCTCTTTCTTTCAGATCAATGATTCCTACAGCTCTACTTTTCTTATTCTTATAGGTGAACGTGGCAGCTTCATTCCCATGAACCAAGACCATATGTCTAACAAGGTCATAAACATCCTCTGAAGCTGCCGCCAAGTCTTTTCCAGGGGGTATTTTTACAAAGTTGCCTCGTCCCGTGGTGTTTTCTACAACAAAGAAGTCATTTTTCCCCATATTTTCAACTGTAAATTCAAAGACAGTCCCGTTAAAGCAATCAACTTTAAAGTGGTGTCTCTTCCATAGCTTCCCAATTTTTTTAGGGTTTAGGTTGATTTCTAATGTAAATTCAGCGAACATCTTAGTCCTTGAATTTTATTTTGACATTTGACAACTCTGAAATAGAGTCTTTTATCCACGTAAAGAGCTCCTTTGTTGTATCAACAATACACTCTCGACCATCTTCAACAGCCGTGTAGGCTCCTTCTTCTTTAGGGTAAAGTATGTATGTTTGAACTTCATAAGAAGAATTGTCAAAAAAGAAAACAACAACATCTTTCTTCAGCTTTTTCAAGATCTTTTTCTTAGGGATGTATACTGTTAGCGTAGAAGCTGTCTTCTTGTTCTTAAAGCTTATTTTTGCAAGATTAGACCCATAGTCTAGAATAATGTTCTTGATCCAGTTTTCAACACGATTACGATCTTTTTTTGATTTAATAGACAAAGTTGTCTCATAGCCATTATCCTCAGTAATGTAGACAACTTTTTTCTTTTTGTTTTTATAGATCTTAAAGATGATAGTTTCTTCGTTTCCACAGGGGATAACTAGTTTTGATTCTTTTTTAGAATAGATGTCTTTAGGGTTAATATTTATAGATAAATTTAGCTTTAACTTTTTCATTACAGGCCTTTCTTAATTTGGTTAAACTGATCTCTAGCCTCTATAGGGTCAGAAATGTTTTTGACTAGTTGTCGTACGCCAAGATTATTGAGGATGTATATAGATCCATAGTTGAAGAGCTTTTGAAAGAAGGTTTGCTTTACATAGAACCTGGTCCCTTGAGTAGGTAGAGCCATTCTAGAAATGTTAAAGATTCCTGTTTGTATAATAACCCTGTGTTGCGTGACATTAAAATAATAATGACGATTGTCAAAATATCTTTTAATCAAAATAAAGGTCGCTCGAACAGATACGATCACACCAATAACCCCGATATGAAGAGCTTGTCCCAGATTGAACAAAAACAAAGCAAGCAGAAGTAATAGTCCTGCTCTCAAGTATACACTTTTACTAAGTTTTGGGGCCAAAAGAACGGGCTCACCTTCTTTAAATATATCAAGTTTTTTCAATTTTCTTCCTTTGTAGCTATTTTATATTAAGGTTCCTTAAAACAAGGTTATGATAGTATAGTACAAAAAAAATAGGTGATACTATGGCAACAATAACATTAGAGAGCGGACAGCTATTTATAATATCAGGAGCTATTGACTCAGTAAAAGAGTCTTGGGTAAAAAAGAATGTAAAAAAAGAACATGTATTGTCAATAAATGAAATAAGAAAGATGCTAGGGGTTAAGCGCTATTCTTCAAAAGATGAAGGTCTAAAAGAGGATATTTATTTTGATTCAGACAAAGTAGTTTTCGATGTAGCAAAAAGAATTTTAGAAGAGCGCTTAGCAGAAGGACAAACAGTTTTCCTTCTAAGTGAGAACTTGTCAGATCAAATGAGGTCAAAATGGGTTCAAGTAGCATATAAAGTGCACGTAAAGTCTACACTCTTGATCTTTATAGATTCAAGTACAGCGTTAAAAGCAAAGAAGGGTCGACCAAAAAGTATACCAGGTCCTGAGTTTGGGGAGTTGGATAAAACTTCTGCATATGATCACGTGTTATTAACAGGAGAAGAGAAGCTAAAGCTTGTGCCAAAGTATATAATCCCAAGAGGACAAGCTGTAGATTACATAGGGGACGTCCATGGTCTCTTTGATAAATTCATAGAGCTTCTAGATGAGCTAGGCTATGACACAAATGTTTATCCACCGCAGCACAGAGAAGGTCGTAAAATATGTTTACTTGGAGATATGATTGATCGAGGGCCTGATTCAATTAAGATGCTGCAAATAAGTATTGCTCTTCAAAAAGCTGGACACTATGTTATTTTAGGTAACCATGAGCGCAAGATGTCAAATATCCTGAGAAACCATATAAATGGAAAAGTCCAAACAGTTAAAGGAAATGGACTAAGAACTTTAAATGAAATAAAAGATGCGGGTTTGGGGATGATCGAGATAAAAAAGTTTATCGATTTTATAGACAACCTTCCACACTATTATATTCATGATTTAAAGGTACCTGTAGCACTTGTGCACGCGCCGATAACATTCTTTGACCCAATGTCCACACCTAAAAGTTATTGCATTTATGGATCACACAAGTTTTCAAATGAAAATACAGATAAAGTCTATTCAGAGGCCTTCATAGCAAAGAAAAATAAGTATATTCTAGTACATGGGCATAATAGGAAAATGACAGATGAAGAGTTTTCTATAAGCTTAGACAGGGGTCAGGCTTATGGCGGGCAACTAGCTGCTTTAAGATGTGAGAACATTAACGAAGAGTCTGTCATCCTGTTGGATTCTAACTACAATTATGTAACTCAAAAAATAAAAGAGTTAAAAAAAGAGGTTTAAGCATCTAGAATAAGTACAAACTAGTTTTTTTAGATATTATTAAAAAAAAGTAGGAGTATATAACTAGTGAAAAATATTACAATTTTTTTATTACAAAAGGCTTCTGCTCACTTCAACATGATAGAAGATGCATTTGTACACTCTCAGATGACCATAACAATAGGAGACAAGATATATTTTGTGCTTCATAGGAATGGAATGGACTTTGAAATAACGTCTGTAAAAACAGCTTTAAAAACACGCGCTCAAATCAACAAAATAACAACTTAAGAACTTATTTTATCCAGCCTTTTTTAAGTATATTTTAGATAAAATATATATACTTAAAAAGAGGAGTTTTGACCATGGATTGTCAATCAAAAATCAGCTTAAAAAGAGCATTAGAAATAGTAAAAGAGTATAAAAATTCTGATCACAAGTTTCAGTCTTTAGACTACAAGGAGTTGTTAAACTTCAACGTGTCAATAGACAGAGATAAGAAGGACTATATTAGGTTCTATTATGGTATTGAAAAAGATGGATCGTCTAATAAGCAGCTGAAGTTTGTTGATATTCCTTACAAAAATAGTTTACTAATTTACTATCTTGATAAAATTAGAACCTCCAATCAAACTCATCCCCTATGTTTTGGCCAATTAAGATAGCGCATTAAGCTCTAGAGGGTCTTTTGTGAAGAATAGAAGGGCATAGCCTTATTTGAACAAAATGACGCTACAGAGGTCTGTTAGAACAAGTAAAGATAAATGCCGGGGGGAAGTTTCTCCAGACTTTTGAAACAGATATAGTTTTGAATGAAGTTGAGAAAAGAGACATTTTGGTATTTGTATACTGAAATGTAATAAAAACGCCATGATCAGCAAGAATTTTAGAAGTTACTTCGATAATATCTTTGGACAATTGGCTCGATATAGAAGAGAAAGGGATACCTGAAACAATGTAGTCAACTTTATCGATATTCAGGCCTTCAAGAATCTTGTCAGTTTGACAAACACTTTCTAAAAAAACATGAACATTCGGAAGGTCAGAATAAGCCTCTTTTAGCTTTCTATAGAAATCAATATTTACTTCAATAATAACAAAAACACTATCTTCATTTAACTGGTTGATTATATTTTTTGTAAAGACACCTTCTCCAGGTCCATACTCAACGATAACGCAGGGCTCATTGAAATTGATATCTTTGACCATGCTTCGTGCCAGAATGCGAGACGATGGAGTTATTGATCCCATTTGTCGAGGGTTCTTAATAAAGTTTTTAAGGAAAATAGCTTGACGTTTCATATTCTATCCTTTCTATGTATAAGCAGTTGACAGTATAAGCAGCCAAACTTAAAGTATGTCGCATTATATCTCAAGTGCACCACGTAAAGCTAATTCTAGATCTTCTTTATACGAGATGCGAATTAACCGGATGCCTTGGTCTTTTGCATAATTGTTTTTGATATTGTCACCAGAAACTGTCTTAGCAAAAAGTTGAGCAGCCTTTTCATCTGAAGTTCCTCCAAAATTTACAGGTTCAAAGTGTTGACGGCCGTCGAACTCAATCAGCGTATTAAGGCTTTCAATAAAAAAGTCAAATCTATAAAGTCTATTAGCTTTAGACTTAAGGTCTGGAAATGTGTATTCTTTTTTAAAGTCAAGACCTTCAACAGTAAGGATGTTCTCTATGGCAGCTTCTCCCTTAGATGAATTACAAGAGGGACAACCTTGGCCGAGGAGATGATTGCTAGGTGTTTGTTCGAAGTTGCCATGTTCAGGGCAAGTAATAGTAACAGGAGTCTTTGTATTTACATAAGAGACTTGACTGTACGTGTATTTATTAAAGTGAACCAGATTAGCTTGATCGAAGAATTCATTCAAAGAAAGTTTAAATTTTGCTGCTAAGGCATCTTGTGCGCAAGCTTTACACCCTGCTTTATAATGGTTGTTAGGGGTTTGATCAAAGTCTCCATGAACTGGACAAGTGATAACAACTTTTTCAGAGCTGCGAACATAAACTACTTTTGAATAGCCATATTTTGAACCATGTTTAGCAATAGACTTTTTAAGGAAGTTATCTTTGTTTGAAGTCTTAGACAGCGCATATTCTTCTCGGTTGCATTTAGGGCAGCCTCGCTTAATATGGCTAGAAGGATTTTGAGGATATTCTCCGTGGACAGGACAGATGATTTGAATATTCGTTTTACTATTGACATAAACTACTTTTGAATAATCAAATTTAGTTCCATGAGCATTAACAGCAAGACTAATAAAATCATTTGTTTTCGTACACATTTTATCTCCTTCTATATAAATTATACCGAAGTAAAACTATGATAAAAAGAGAAAATTGAGGTACTTATAATAAAGAAGGCTCCTTTAAGAATAGAGGTTAGGTATCCTCTTCGTCGTCATCTAAATCGTCATCGGACGAATAAAGAGGTACGTTAGACTTTACCAAACTGGCTCTCATTCGTTTCATTTTATGAAGAGCATGCTCAAGATGAGAATAACACATCCCAACATCTTCTTGAGACTTAGCCGAGAGAATACAATTTTGAACATCTCCTATTTTAAGCGAGCAAGAAAGCTTTTTTTCTTCAAAAGTGAAAGTTTTCCCTTTAGGAGTTACAATGATATGATCAATCGTGTCAGAAGACAAAAAAGATTCAGGGATTATACCTTTAGCAGCAAAGGCTGCAGACGTGATTAATATACCTAGTGTGAATACGAGAGGGTGAGACATTTTCATAGGGGCTTTCTCCAAGTTTTGATAGTAGGATATATAGCTTTTTATTCCTTAATATAACCTTTGGGAATAGTTTATCACAATTTTATCACATTATTATATTTGAAGACGTTAAAAATGTTTCATGGATTAAAGGGTTATTAAGAACCATCGGGATATAATCTTAATAGACAAAGGAGCACCAATGTTTTTAAAAAGTGAAGAATATCAAAAGACAGCTATAGATAACATGTACAACATTTTGTCAACATTGTTAGAGGAAGGCTCTTCATTTATTATAGCAGTCAAAGATCCTGAAGAAAGAGAGTTAGTAAAGTATACCTTCACAAAAGAAGCGGCGAAAGATTTCAACCTATATGAATTGAATGTCTGTGATTTCCATGTAAAAGAAAGTTCTGGTACAGAACTGAAAACTATAGACCTGGCAGATATTTTTGGAGTTGAATTAAACGAAGGTGATCAAACATTTTTGCTTGCTGTAAACCATTCTGCGCTAAATGAACACCGGAAGAGAGACAAAGATGTCAAAGGTATGGTGAACTCTTTCACATCCTTTATGGACAATCCTGAAAATTCCAACTTTTTTAAGTAAGAATTATAATATAACAAGACCAATTAAATTAAAAAGGGGATTCTATGAATCAAGGTACAAAAAGTTTAGGTAATCTAATAAGCGATCAAAGGTATTGGGAAGAAATTGCCATGGACAAAGTTTTTGAAGAAACAGGTGATCAGATTATTGATTTATATGACAAAGCGCTGTTCGCAGAAGAGGTTTTACTTGAATCATGTGCAGCTCACGCTAAAAAACGTTCGAATCGTAAATATAAAGCAGCTAGAAAGAATATTGCTAAAGATAAAAATGCCTTATATAGCCGCGCGTTTCCAACGTCTTATGAGCCAGATCTTTCCACGCAGAAGTATCTTACAAAATGTAAAATATTAAGTATTCCAAATTTCTTAGAAAATGAAGTTGTAGATGAACTCAAATATTCATACATTGTTGATACAAAGACTGTATTTTACGGTAAGCAAACGTTTATGACAAAGAATGGCTTATTAATTCGAGATAAGAGAGTTCTATTTTCAGAAGATAGTGTTTATCCGCGTAAGAAAGCTGCTGAGATGAATTATAATCGCAGAGCTGAGACGTATAGACGTTACGATGAAGTAAATGACTTACTCACATATAAAGAAGAGCGTTCAGAAAGAAATGGATGTGATCTATATGCATCTGATTTCGATGACATGGATAAGTTCTATGAATATGACGATATTACTTGTGAAGTCTACGATGAAGAACTAGATCGTTTCAATATGGTGTCTCCAGGGTTTGACGAAGGTTATGACCTGTTAGCAAAGCATGAAGATTCTTTCCTCTACGACGTAGAAGATGATTGGGATCAAAGCTGGTATGAAGACTGGGATTAAAAAGAAAGAGGTAAAGCCTCTTTTTCGCTATATAGTGAAAACTCTAAAAGGGTTAAACCAAGGCAAAAGCCTTGATTGCGTGATCAGAAAGGACAATCCTCAGGTATTTCTTCAATCTCTTTAATTTTTGATTTTAAAGGAGTAAAGTTTTTTATGAAATTGACAACATTTTTTGCAAAAGATTTTCCAAATGACGGAAGTTCTTCTTCAATAGCTTGGGGGTGGGGTCGTAACAGCTCAAGAGGAACAGCTTCTTTAAAAGGTAACATGATACCTTCGTTTATGTATTTAACATAAAGATCTGAATCCTTGACAAGTTGCGCCCTATTTTCAATAAGACTTGCAAACCTATAGCCGTCAAGAGGAAAACAAGGATAAACCTTGTTTATCTCGACAAGAGCTCTCACAACATGTTCAGAATACATTAATGTATTTTTTAACCCATGTGACTGAATAACAGTATGTAGTGTTTTAGGACCTTCTTTGCTGCTGTTAAGCTTAACTGCAGAAAGTTCTATAGTAAATCGATTTTGATTGACAGAAACAGAAAATATTAATGAGTTACCATGTTCGATTTGAGAAGAATAACCTGCTACACAGTGGTGTAACGAGGCTCCTTCATCGGCTAACTCTTTTCCTGTAACAAGCTCTCGGATTAAAAGACCGTTACTATCAACTGAAACATTTTTTTCTTTAAGAACTGTATTCAGTTTTTTATATTTATAATCTAAGTAATCTTTCATAAAGATACGATCATTAAATTCTGAGACGGAACCTAGTTCTCTTTCAATATAAGCAAAGAGAGAATCTCCATATTTCTTATGCCAATATTCAAACTCTTTTACAAAAGTAATTAGCTCAGAGATGCTTGTTGCTGTAGACAATATTGTATCTACTTCATGTGTTCTAAATTGCTTTAAGTGTTTTTTAAGCCACTCATAATCAGCAGAACTATGACCAAATGCAAATCGAAAATCAAAAGTATTAAATTTTCTCATGATATTTCGATAATGATAAGTATCGCCAGTATTAGTATCTCTTCTTAAGTGATAAGGGATTTGAGGCATACCTGCTTCATAAGCATTACACTCTTCATATTCATTATCTTGAGTAGCGTCTTCAGCAAGTCTGTTATTAATGTCAAAGTTATTCTGAGACATAAAGTAGTATTTTACAACTGACTTTTTTTGACTCTTAAACTTTTTAAACATAGTTACAAAGTTTTTAGAAATTGTGTAACTTTGTTGTTGAAAGTCATTAATAGACATCCAAGAAACGGTATTTTCTAAACCATTAGACGTACCCAAGTTATTTTCAGCAAAAGCTGAGGTGTTTTTAAGTATGTAGGATGTGACTTGTTGTTTCTTCATCTGTTGAATAGCTTGAATGGAGTTTTCTATTTGATAAGGATTCCGTTTTAAGTCAGATTGCTTTTCAACTGCTTTTTTATAGTTTTGAAAAATATGCTCAAGGCCACCTTTCAAGTTGTCGTAATCTAAAGATCTATCTATTCGATGAGCTAAAAATGATTCTCTGCGAGCTTTAAAGTTTTCATAGAAAAAAGAAAAGTTTCCGCTGAGCTTAATAGCTTCTTGAAATCGAGGGAATGATTCTAGTTTGTCAATAAACATTTCAAAAGAATCTTCACGTGTAATAGTATGCAAGTTAGCTTCATGTTTTAAATGAGTTCTAATTACATTTTTACTTTCTGAAGTATCATCGATGAATATTCTTTTAAGAACAGAAAACTGTGTCTTTAAAGAATCTCCATATTTGATAAAATCAGTTAAGATCTTGTCTCCAAAAAAGATCGGAGTTTTGCCAAGTGAGGCGTCAAATAAAGTTCCCATAGTCTCATTCGGATACAACGAAGTAAATCGTTCATGAAGAAGAATATTGAGATCTAACGAATTCTTGAAAAAATCAAGATTAAATCCAGACAACAACATTTGCTCGTCAATATCAACATATACAGTTTTCAGTTCTGCTTGTTTTTTTACTAGACGAATAAGTGAATGTGCGGGAGTATTCCAATTAATAATTTCTAATTGGCGTGTAACAAGGAATTGTAAGAACTCTTCCGTGAAAATAATTTGTGGTTCAGCATCCCCTAGCCAAAGACCAACTTGTGTTCCGTTAATGTCAAAATCCTTGATCACAGTGTGAACAATATTTCTACGAGAAGACTTAATAGAAGCTCCACGAGAAAGGACCGGCATTTTAATCCAAATTTTATTAACCATACCATATCTAGCAGTATGAACAACACTATATTTGAATTGTGTATAAGTAGACATGAGGCCGTATTTATCAACAGATGAAAAGACTTCATGTCTAGAAACAAGTTCATTGTCTAAGGTGTTTTTAGAAGACACTTTAGATACGAAATCTTCTGCTTGACCAGAAAGCATGTATCCTGTAAGAGGGATGAAAATATCGAGATCATTGTAAACAGGTGTAATATCTAGTTCGAGAACTTCGAAAATTGCACTTGCAACAGCTTGACCAGCGATAGCACCGTCAGAAGGAAGTTGGCCATCGGCAATTTCAAGTAATTTTGACATTACAAGAGTTGCAGTTTCAGGCGATTGGATAGCTTGGATAATATTTTGCATACTATCTCCTTTAAATAAAATGATTCTGTAAAGAATACTGGGATGTTATATTGTTTTTATCGCTTTTAATATAAGACTTGTGATACAATTTAAATGTGTGATTTCGGAGTGGTAGAGAGTTGTTGCAGCAACCATGGACCACGAACATCTCTTGTCAGTAGCTTCGATCTAACTTAGGCTTATCCATGGGCTCTAAGCTCTTGTATGGCTAAAGGCCAGGTCACACGCCTCTATATGAACTTCCATTGAAGAGAAGACCCTAAATTTTCAAAATGAATATAACCATTAAAGAACTCTTTCAGTGCAGATAGTTGCATAGGATTTTGTTGTCTAAAGTGTCTATCAAGCTCTTCATAAGTATTGAACTGAAGCTCTTCTTTTTCTCTAGTTAACGACGCTGGAATAGTGACAGTTAAAATAGATTGATATTTAGACTTGTCGACCTGAGCAGGACTCTTGCCTAAACTTACTTCATATTCTTCCCGTTTTTGTTCAACTGATTTTGCCATAATTTATCCTTTTTTCTTACCTTAATTATATTAGAAAATACATATAGAAAAGGTTAGTCTGCTCATTATATAAAATAGCTAAGACTATATGAAGGTTTAGCTCTAAAAATAGGTTAAAATAAGGGAAAAGGAGTTCTACAATGAGAGTTCAGAAAAGATCAAACGTAATCAAAATGAGCAGCAAAGACATCGACAACGTCTTTACCGGAATAAAGTTCAACAAAACAAAAGAGGACATAAAAGAAAACTTTCTCTTTGAACTAAACTCTGAAGATAAAGAACTCTTGCTTTTATCTATTGTTATTCCTGCCCACAAAAAGTATAGGCGAGCAATTGTTGACTATGAATCATTTAATGACTTATTTGAGTATATTTCTAAAAACAAAGATAATGGGCTTATTCTGCCATTCTACGGAGAAGATCTGTAGATTCCTCAGGCATATTGAAAACGGTCAGGTAATCAACATCTTTAACAAGCTCTTCTAAATCATATTTATACAATCGAAATAAAGAGTCTTCTCTATTCTTATTATCTAAGGGTATTGGAACTTTTAGAATATGACTGATATAAGAGAGAGTTGCTTGGATATATTCATGGGTTGCTTTTTCCACGTCAGGAAGAAGTCCAGTTGTCTCCTCTAAAGCCTTAATCTGCATAAGCATTTTTATGATCATGTTGTATTCCCTAACTAAAACAACATTGTCAACAGCCAGGTCACATTTCTCTAAAACCTTTAAGATGAATTTATTCTCATTTCCTGATTTAAGCAATTCGTTGTGCACAATAAGTAGTGCTTTTTTTGTTTCTTCAGCACCAAACGTTGTTCTTAAAAGATAGTTATAGTCATAAATTTTTTTCTTTACCTTATATAAATCCATAAGGACCTCCTTTAATAATTATTAAGTTATATCTGTTCTTTTAAATAGTTCAGCTTCAATAAAGGATCCATTCTTATCAGGTAAGTTAGAATCAAACAAAAGGGCTGTAACAAGCTCCTCCTTATGTCCTTTAACTCTGACTTGGTGAAGGAGATGTCCATTGAATAGAATAAGGCTACCTGTCTTTAAAGATATTTTATCTCCATTGTTGCGGCCTAGGGTTAACGTTACATCTAATCCGCCGTCATCGAGTATGTAAACGAAAATCCATTTCTTAACACAATGCTTGTCTTCATGCCAGCTAACATTTCGAAAGAAACCTCTCTGAAAGTCAGAAGGGGCCGAGTGATCAGAGAAGACTCCATTATAAGGTGTTTGAAGAATATCATTAATTTTTAGATTATAGGTATACCCGGCGTCTAAATCTCCATGATTATGAACGATATCTTCATAAATATGCTCTTCAAGATATTCTTTTTTAAAAGACTTAACAAAACTTTCATCTGGAATATAGTTTCCAAGTTCAAAAACTCTTTTCATAGCAAGAAGCCTTTCATTTTACAATTTTTTCAGCCATCCACTCGACAAAAGACTTATCAGAGTTAGAGTCCTTCCACATTTTGATAGCCTTAGTGACAGTGTCTGATTCATAAAGCTCAAATCCAGAGTCAGAATGTAAATCAAAGTAAATTTTTTCAATGCCATTCTCAGGGTAAAGTCCTGCCTCCTTCATTGTCCCAGTTGATTCTTTACCATCTTTGTTAATAAAAAAGTCACTTACTTCAAGAGGTATATTTATCTCTTTAAATCTATCCCAGTCTAAAAAGATCTCAGCGAGACCATCCGAGTCAATCTTAAACCCAGAAAAGACAGCGATCATTCCATTTTCAGCATATGACTCATCGAAGATAAGCTCTCTATCAATAACTTTTAAAGCAACAGATTTTGAGCCTTCTCCAATATTTAGTAATTCTTCAACTGTTAGCATTATAAATCCTTTGTATATTTCGTTATAATAGATATTATCGTGTGCTTGCTTAAAGCCTTCTTTATGTAAAAGCCTCTTTTTTTTATCAAAAGGAACATATTACATGATCAAATACTTTTCTACTTTAAAAGTATATATTTAAAACGGCGCCTATATGGTTCATCTCAAATGCTAAAAGCATTTTTATATAAAGGATTTCCTATGGATTTCTCTCTATCAAGCGCTAACGCGTCTACACAAGCTTTTACAGCTGGCATCTTCTTGATTTTACTAGCTGTTGTTTATCTAAACATTCTTCCAGAAAGAATGACAAAAGGTCTAAACTTTGATTATTTTAGATTAGGAGCATTACTTAATATAGTTCCGGTGCTAATCGCAAATGATTTCTTTTTTACATCTATATTGATAGGATTTTTTAGCTTCCTTACTGGCTTACATCTTATTGAAAAAGACCGTGGTTTTGGACTCTTCTTTGTATTGGTATACACTTCAACAGTACTTTTGGTTTCTTTTCAGTTCATGCAATCGACTGAAAGTATGTTCTTAGACAAGGTCCTAGCTTTTTCGCTAATGCTATCCATGTTTGTTCTGCCAATTATATATAAGGAGTTTAATGGAGGTATTGTATCTTTATTCTCATCTTACATTCTGGGAAATGCCGCGACTCTAGTCTTTGCTTACCAATTTGTTAAGCTAGACTTTTTAACATTATCATTCTCAATTATCTTGTTATTGACCATATTCAATGGACGATTTTTTAAAAAGATAAAAGAGAAATTAAACACACAAGTGAAGGAACTATCATGATTGAAGTAACTTACACAAAAAACGGAAATAGAATTTCAGCTATGAAAAATAAGAAAGTTAAAAAGTTTATTAAAAAAAACTTACAAAAGCTTTTTTTTGCTGGCGTTACAAACGCAACAGATCTTCTTATAATATTTTTCTTAAAAAGAGGTGTTGTAGAAAATACAAATACTGGATTTTGGATTTTTCCAGATGAAGATAGACACCTTTCTTTAACGTTCAAGGCTCAAGAGAAGATGTTTTTACAGGATGTAAATTCTGAAATCGAAGACTATATCTCTTTTGTCAATAAAAACAGTTAACACCTCACGGGTGTTCCCTGTTCCCTCTAGGAATTTCATTAAGTTTTAATTAAACAAGACCTTCCATTTTCTTGAGCAACTCTTTTTTAACACGTGACTTAACAAATTGAGGAGATAAGATCTTCATCTTGGGCATCCACTTGATTGCTAAATCAACAAACTCTTGTGCAGCAGTAATGTCGAAAGAAACGATTGTGGTACCGTCTTCTAACGTCTTTCCTATTTTTTGAGATGGCAAGTATTTCTTAGCCTCGAAATATTTAAGGATATCGGCATTTACAGCTGTGACAACCTTAATATTATTAGAGTCTTCTTTATACTGAGCGAAAGGAGTTTGAATGCTGTCAATGAACAACTTCATCTTTGGCTTTATAATAAATGTGTCAGATAATACAGTGACATCCTTGATCATCGATACACGCAACAAGATGTATGGCTTATCCTTATCAACTTCTCCAGCAAGATAAAAGTTCTCATTCATAAAGATTATCTTATATGCGTTAACATTGAAGTTGACAATCGTGCCTCGTGACGAGTACTTGATTTTAACTTTCTGACGATAAAAGATAGCTTTTTCAATAGCAGCAACACAATCTGGATTAGTCAACACTTCAAAAGGCTTTGTATTGAATGAGTAGATAGCTTCACTTTTGTCAATCAAAGACTTAACTTTTTTATCGATATTAGTCTTCAGTTTACCACTGTTTACAATACGTACAGCAGAAGAGAGTAGAGATAGATCTGTACCGCGTAGTATGTCCCCTAGAAGCTCTTTTTTATATGCCTTGTAGCATTTACCCTCGCTAGTCATAAAATCGCCCCAGGTCTCTTGAATTAACTCAAAATCACGATAGACCGTACGCTCACTTACTTCAAATTCTGAAGCAATACTCTTAATACAAAGAGTTTCACCTTTATTAAGACGATCTAAGATTACGAATAAACGCTGAAAAGATGTTTTCTGAGACATAATATATTCCTTACTTTTTATTAATCATAGTATATCAAACACAAACTTAAACTTTCGTTAGTTGTGACAGAATATGTCATAGAATAATCTTAAAATACTCCTATCAAAACAAAAAAGGAGTAACAGATGTTTACTATAAAGACAAATAAGCCATATACAATTTACGCAGAGGTTCTAGAGCAAGGTGCATTAGATCAGTTCGAGACAGCTATGAATCATGACGCAGTAGTTAAAGGTGCACTAATGGCAGATGCACATACTGGGTACACATTACCAATTGGTGGAGTAGTTGCTACTAAGGACTACATTTTTCCAGCTTTTGTCGGATACGATATTGGTTGTGGGATGTGTGCAGCAAAGTTTGATATCAAAGCAGAGGATTTAAATCTAGAGAAGCTATTCACTGATATCTATGAGACGGTACCGGTTGGTCGTAATCAGCATAAATCTGTACAGGACGTACCTGTTGCAACTAGTGATTTGATCCGTGCTGGTTTAAAGAAGAAAGGCGCATATCAGTTAGGGACCCTAGGTGGAGGAAATCATTTCCTAGAAGTAGGTGAGGGTAATGACGGGTATATCTGGGTTGTTGTTCATTCTGGTTCTCGTAATCTGGGCCACCAGGTAGCTGAGCACTATATGAAAGCAGCTGCAGCAGCATCTATGGATGTTTCTGATATCGAAAAAGAGTTTACTGATCGTAATGGTGCTTTCAAGTTGCATAACCCAGAGAAATTTGAGTTAGCGCTAACGGCTCATGTTCGTAAAATGCTGTTTAAGTCTACAAAGGGTGCAAACCTTGAGGGGCTTCATTCTTTACATGTTGATAGCGAAGAGGGTAAGTCTTATATCTCAGATATGAACTACTGCCTTGAGTATGCATTATTGAACCGTAAGAACATGATCAAAGCTGTTGCAACATTGCTAGGTTCTCCTACAGAGCTAGACTTTGTAAATCGTAACCACAATCATGCAGAGCTAAAAGATGGTCTATGGATTCACCGTAAAGGAGCAACTCATGCAGATGAGGGAATGTTTGGTGTTATCCCAGGTAACATGCGCGATGGATCATTTATCGTAAAAGGGAAAGGTTGTGCAGATTCATTGAACTCTAGCTCTCACGGGGCAGGACGTGTACTAAGTCGTAAGGCTGCTTCGGCAACTTTGGATCTTAGCAAGTTTGAGTCAACCATGAAAGATGCTGGAGTTGTTGCAAAAGTTGGTGCGTCAACATTGGATGAGAGTCCAGATGCATACAAGAACATATTTGACGTTATAAACGCGCAAGGAGACTTGATTGAGGTAATTGATCATGTCAAGCCTTTGGTAAATATCAAAGGGTAAAAAGAGGTAGCGACACAGCTGTCGTTACCAAAACATAGGCCCATAGCTTAAGATGGACAAAGCGACCGGAAAACAAGTAATTTATAATCGGAACGGTTACTCTTAACGAGGGTGTTTAACTTTTACAGGCGATCTACTGGTTTGCGGAGGCACCTATAGCGACCTAGGAGCGGTAATCATTCCACCAAGGTGTGTAACAAGCAAGGGAAGCACATGTACCAAATAATGGGATCTTGTAAACACTATGTGGGTTCAAATCCCATTGGGCCTACCACAGAACTAGTCAGCTAACGGTACTAAGACTTCTTTATTTTTCACAAACCACGCATATTCAAATACACTTTTTTTGTTTATAACACATGTCAAATCAACAAATTTCATTGATCTGGTTGTGCGAATCAATAGATTTTATTGATTTGAATACTATTTTGTGTATGGGTTAGAGGATTTTGTAGTATTAAGAAGAAGTATAAAAAGTCTCACCACGGGAATGGTTAGACATCTGTCTTTAGATTCTTTGAACTATTAAAAAGTAAATATTTTTTGAATAGAGTGTACAGTAACCTTGAATTTTTGGTTAACAGATACGCATTTGTTTCCGAGAGCTGTTTGAACTAAGACTCGTTCGTCATGGGTCCAAGTATGTCCTGTTAAGACTTGTAGCTCTAGCAATTTTCTAGCAGTGATTTTAACTTGTTCAAGAGGGTTTTTCATTTTCATTTTAAGGTGTCCTTATTTTTTTTTATGGAAGTATATCACTATCTTTTAAAAAATTCTAGGGTTAGTACTTAGAAAAGATCATAATCCCGAGACCTATTGTCAAAAATACACCTGCAACAATAAAGCCAGGTCCACCTTTTTTCTCTATAAAGAGAGTATCAAAAATATAATATATCCCTATCACTGTCATAAATATCCCAAAAACAAACGCACCCATGATCATAATCGACAGAAGGAGGAATGCGCCAACCACCGGCATAATGATTTTTGCCTTCGCTTTAAATTTTCGCAAAGTCTTTTTATCTCGAATAACCATTGTTTACTCCTTTAAGAAAGTTTTCTTTGTACTATTATATCCTGAATGATATCCAGAAATTACTTCAGAAAATTGGAAAAGGTGCATTTTTTTTGAAAATTCAACATCGATAACAAGATCTGCTTTTTCACGAGAATATCTAGTGTTGGATGACAATATTAAAATGATAGATCGGATCAATAAAGATTTGAAAGATTTAGGGGTGGTACCTTTCACAAAATTTATGTTTATTCCGATAACCGGATATTGCCCATCGAAAGGTTGTACAGGCATATTGTCAGAAAACCCTCCGTCATTATAAAAAACTCCATCGATTTCATAAGGAACGAAAGTAGGCGTTAGAGAACAAGAAGCTATGACGGCGTCAATAAGATTTCCTTTACTCAAGTAAACAGGGTCCCCAGTATTTATGTTTGTTACACATACGTAACAAGGCATTAATAGTTCAGAGAACTCCGTAATACCGATAAACTCTTGAAAGTGATCACGAAATTTATCAAGATGAAATAGACCCTTACTAAATGAAAACGAAAAGACGTGTTTTTTTTCAACACTTTTAATAAATCCAAAGATCTCATCGGACGTTTTCCCAGCCGCAACACATGCAGCAACAATTGCCCCAGCACTACTACCGGCAACACCGCCATAAGAAAGGTTAATTTCTTCAAAATATTTAAGTGCTCCAATATGCGCTGCGGACCGGAGACCTCCGCCGGCAAAGCTTATATATGCTTTTTTTTCATTAATAAATTCCAAATTTAGTCCTTTTAATTTTCATTATAGCTATATTTGGCTAAAATAAGAGAATAAGGAGAAGATATGTCAAATAAGTATGATTTAGAATTTATGAGAACCGCATATGTTTGGGCAGCAAAATCTTATTGTAAAAGACGGAGAGTAGGAGCAGCATTAGTAAACAGCTCAAGACCTTTGTCTTCAGGATATAATGGGACAGTCTCTGGCGCAGATAATTGTTGTGAAGAAGACTTTGGGGACCCGTCAGATATTGAAAGCCGTGTTCTTTCTTTAGAAGGCTCCGATGAGAAAAACTATATTGAAACAGCAAAAGAGTTTTGTAATGAGTTTGGTTTAATTTTCGAAAGAGCCTTTATTGAAGATAATCATATTCAATTAAGATATAGAAGACCCCAAGTAAGAACCAAGCTAAGTGTTATGCACGCCGAAGCTAATGCAATTGCTTTCGCAGCTAAGAAAGGTTTGTCGACGGAAGGTTCTACTATGTATGTAACGTTAAGTCCTTGCTTGAATTGTGCAAACTTAATTATACAGGCAGGGATTAAAGAAGTTGTTTATTCTGAAGGCTATCGCGACACGTCAGGGATTGATCACCTAGAAAAAAATGGGGTGCACGTAAGACAGTTTAAGTTAGATAAAGAATCTTTTCTTAAGGGTCTTTTCCCCGGGAACTAGTTAGAAGACGTCGTCAAGGTTTTCTTGTTGAATAATGTTCATTGAAGGATAGTGCATAGCTGTAAGAACTCCAAGGCCGCAATAAAGATCATGCGCGCCAGTATCTATAGCAGCGAAAGATTCTGTGATCAAAGGATCTTTAAACTTCGAGTGCCCAAAAATATTAAAGACGTCATGGTCATTATATTTCTCTGCAAAAACAGGGAGCCTCCATGTTATGCCTCCATCTCTAGATATATGTTCCCAAATAGTATTTCCAACTTCTTGATCTGAAAGCTTTACATCTAAACCTTTCCAAATACCATGCATAAAAGAGTGACTTACTAACAGAGCTTTGTCGCCTGGGATGTCGTATGTTTTAAACAAAGGAAGGGTTTTCATCCATTGTACATGTTTGTGATATCGATCAAGATTTCCTGCATAAGAGAGGATAGTTGCCCTTCCTCCATTATCAATCCAATTTTTGTCAGCATATAAATCGGATCCATTAATGATCATAAAAACTTCATGGTTTCCTAAAACACAATCTATACGGTCATGCGTACTAACAAAATCTACAACACCTGAACTGTTCGGCCCTCGATCAACTAAATCTCCAACCATACAAATTTGTGCGTCATCTGGAAGTTTGTGCACCAAAGCCTCTAAGGTTTCACACGATCCGTGAACGTCACCTATAACCCAAATACCTTTATCCATAACAACCTCCTGTAAAATATCTTTGGGGAATCATAGCACTTTTTATATAAAGTCTAGTTTAAGGAGAAAAAGCTTATACTTTGGAAAATATAAAGGATACGTTATGAAAACTGTTATTGGAATCCCCGGGTTAAGCAAAGTTGGAAAGATCTTATCTAAGGCTGAACACGTTTTGGCTCTAAGAAAAACTCTCACAGGTTTAGAGGCTTCAAAAGATGAAGACAGTGTAAAAGAAGTTTGTAATCAACTGGTTGGGATAGGCTCAGAGCTGGCAACTTATTTACTGGCCAATCAAAACAAGTTAACAACTAAGCATACTTCAGAGAATGAATTGGTAAGTTGTCCAGTTTGTGGAGGAGAAGATCTCGAGGCAGAGGACTTTGTGTTCGAAGGTAATAGAATTACTAGAATTGTGTCTTGTGAAGATGAAGACTGTTCTCATTCATGGAAAGAGATTTTTAAATTTGAACGTTCTGAGAATATTGGAGAAGTTTAGGTATAATAATTGGATGAAAACATTACTATTAAGCCTAATCCTATCCTCTGTTGCATTTGCTGCAGATAGTTCAGCGTATCTTTCGCTAGAGAATAAAGATCTGAAATTTGAACAAGTTCAGATGGAAAAAATAACAGCAGTTATGATCTTTAAAGAGTTCGATGAGAGTTATCTCAAGAAGAACAATTGTACAGAGTCTGTAAACAACAAGGTTGCTAAAAATTTTAGAGCTTTCACAAAAGCAAATATAGAGAAGTCTGGAACGACATTTCGAATCGAGAGATCTAAAATCAATAAGCTCTTTGAGACCGAGTATAACTCTATCAAAACAGCGTACTGTAAGCCTGCAAAGTAAAGTCTTTTATGAAGGCTTTTCTCTTAATTCTACTATCAACAGCTCTATTTTCTCAAGATAAGTATTTTGAAATAGAAGCTGAAGGGATCTCACAAGTTTCACAGATTGAAAATGTTGCAATGACTGTTTTGTCAGGAGAATTCTATGATCAATACATTGTCCCATTTAGATGTAAAGGTCCCTCTAGAGAAATTTGGGATCCTATCCTTTCCGAGTTTATATCAACTCACCTTATTCAATTAACCCCTCAAAAAATCAACATGTATTCTATTAAATATCATTATGGGATCAAGCAAGACGACGTCTCTGCAATATATGAAATAATGTTTGACGCTATTAAATTTTCTTATTGTAAGAACATCTCAGATAAAGAGCCAGCCATATTTTTTTAGGTATACTAGTTAAAATTTATACGGCCTGGAGACAATTATGAGAACAAACATTTTAAACGTGCAGCGAGACGATGAGTCAATGCATAACTTGAAGCTAGATATATGCGACATGGTCTATCATGTTAGATCAGAGTTGTCTGGTGACTTAAGTAATGTTAACCGCAATATGTTAGAGATCACTTTACAAAAGTTGAGTATTGCTTTGCAGATGATTGCTAACCTTGATTCAACAGATCTTAAAATAGAAACACCGGTATCAAAAAAATTTAAAGAAGACCTTTATCAAGGATCGATTTCTATATTCCTTGCTTCGTCTAAAAGACTCCCGCTATTATCTCAGGCCCCAGAGTATATTTACACAGATTATCTAAGACGTTTTGTCCCTATGTCACTGGAGTTAGAAAAAGACTAGTTTTTAAGGGGTCGAATTAAACACCTTTGGAGCCATTAAAAATACAGTTGTTCACATGTGAATAGTTTATGTGAATAACTTTTTTATAGTAGTGATAAAAGTCCCTAGTACAGGGGATATATTAAGGTAATTTGCGCTACTCGATTTACCTCTTGATCACATCTTATTCACATGTGAATAGTTTATGTGAATAAGTAAGGTGAATAACTTTTTTATAACAACGTCAAAGCCACTGATACTAGGGATATATTAAGGTAATTTAGGCTACTCGATTGACTACTTGATCACATCTTTTTCACATGTGAACAGTTTAAGTGAATAACTTTTTTACAACAAGGCTAAAGGGCCCTAGTACTAGGACTAAATCAATGGGATTTGCGCTACTCGATTGACTACTTGATCACACCTTATTCACATGTGAATAGTTTGTGTGAATAAACCTGTGAATAAGTATGTGAATAACTTTATATTCACTATAGGAAGAATATTTCATGTTAAGATAAGAAGAAAGGATCCAGAATGAGATGTTTGCTAACAAGTTTGTTTTTTATACTATTATTTTCAGGATGTGCAGCTAAGCCTGATCCATTCCATTTGGCGGGTAAGAAGCATGGTGTTAATCCTAAAACATTAAAAGCTATATCTGTCGTTGAAAGTGGCGGACAAGATAACATCCTGTATGTCAACAGCTGGTTATTCAAGGGACCTCATAAATTTGATAACTGGTTTACGACGAACTTGTACATGGACCTGGTCCTAGACCCTTTCTTTCAAAACTATGATATTGGCATGTGCCAAATTAACTCCCAGTGGATAGACAAGTTTGACTTAGATAATGAAGACCTTCTAGATAGATATATAAACGTTGACGCCGCGGCGAGAATCTACAAATATAATGTAAGGGTATGTAAAGGAGAGATCTATTGTGCCCTGTCAATGTACAACACTGGATACAAGCATTCAACAATAGGGCTGAAGTATGCTAAGAAAGTGTTACGGGCTCGTAAAAAGTTATTTGGCCGGTGACGTGTTCTTTAAGATTGTGATCTCAGTATCATAATTGAAATTAGGGATTTTAATCATCTCTTTTACGTGAGCACAAGGGGTACCCAATTTTTCAGAGATTGCAGCATATACTTCAAGCTCAGTAGCGACTTCTGTTTTCATGATAGGAGGATTATCATCTTTAACCCAAGCAGTTGACTCAACTATTTGCGCGCCACAAGAACATTTAAGATCATCTGACCGAAGGCTAACTTCTTGACCACAGAATGGACAGATATATAAAAATCTCCTTTGATCTATTTTTTTGAGCTCATCTTTTGTTATCAAGCTTACGAGCTTTTTGTAAAATATATTCAACATGTCAAATCCTTGTTTTAATAAGAGAATAATAACATTTATTGAAAGATAAAAACCTTATCGATCGGAAGTAATGAGATTCTCAATTTTGATATCTATTGCCCCGATAGTGTTGTATTTAGAAGGAAGAGCATTCTCCCTAGTTGAAACACTGTCTTTCATTGATCGTAATTTGATTAGCAGCTGGTTGTTCAGAGACGTCCGGTCAAGAAGTCCAAGAAGTTCTTTCTCTAACTTAAGGTTAACAACCTCTCTGCGGTATTCACGAAGAGTTTCAATCTCTGAGAGAATGTTCATATCTGTGTCATTTAAAAGAGCCGGCTTCAAGAAGTCTTCGAAGTATGTGAAGTACTCATCCTTCAGATCTGAATTAGATGACCCTACAGAGTATGTTGCAAAATCCAGAAAGCATTGATCTAAAGCTTCATAGACCTCTACAGAGGTTAACTCACATGCGTGTTGAATTTTCCTTGCAATTTGTAACTCAGGAAAAGAGTACAAAGGATCTGATAATCTAATGTTACAGGCCTCATTGTGACCATACTCTCCACTTCTCCAATCCATGTCAAAGATATCATAGAAGTCCGGGAAAGGTTCTCCAAGTTCAAAATACATATTCTGGAGGAGCTTTAGAGATTCTTCTTTTGAAAGAGTAGATAGTTCGTCTTCAGGTAGGGCCAGAATATAGTTAAATAGCTCTACTTTTGTCTCACATTGAAATAGATCCTCTCTAAGCATAAAAGAAATGATCGAGTTTTTCTCATAATTGTAATCAAAATCCTTTGTGGTTAAAGATTCTGAGAATTTAAAAAGATCTAGGCCAAGATTATTCGTAATAAAAGTTTGAGAGGAATCGTTTTGTGAGTAGTTTAGGTTAGGAAACATAGTTGGAATGAAAGCTAGAATGTTCATGATAAGTCCTTAAAGGTTAAGTCTCTATAGTTTAAAGACAAAACCTCTAGTTAGGTTTTAATCCCTAACTATAGGATAAGTGAATTATATATCAGGCTTCCTTGATTCTAAATATGAAGAAATGTTTCGCTTTTAATGTTTATATTCCTTTAAGGAAGAGTTCGAGAATACGTAAAAAAGTAAACTATGGGTTTACAAAATAGTTTATTTGAGAACGATATTATGGTGAAGAGTTTATCCTTTACAGAAAGAAGCAGGGCGAGCCCTGTTCGTTTAGATTACCATACATTGAAGTACGTAAACAACATTATCTTTTACAATAAGTTCACATTCAATATCAGAGTTGATAAGCTTGTGAATATCGCGAAAGATGTTGATCGCTGAAGCGTGCTCGTTAACAGAAGGCTGCAAAGTAGTTTCAAAAGATTCTACACCTGCAGTACCATTGACAATATTTGAACAATCTCCATTAAAGAAAGACACATTCAATTTGTCAGCAGTTGACTTGATAACATAGCTACGATCAGCTTTGAGAAAAGGTTGTATTAAAATACCAGGCTTAGTTGATTCGTTTAAACGTTTCATATAAGCTAAAGCAATATGAGAAGAGAATGATTCCCAAACTTCAGTTGCAGCATCTTGGATACCGGTACCATTTAAACATACGACAGATTTAAAAATGCCAGAAGCCTTCATAGTACCACCTTCATTGGAACCAGAACTTCTAACGATTACAGGTAAGCCTGGAGTGTCAGAAATGGTTTCTGGAAGATGATTATAATAAACCCCGTCAATAACATTGATTCCTTCACTAAGAAGAAAAGACAACATTCCGGCTTTGCTTCGATCGAAAGGAAGCATAGCTAACGGGATCTCTTGGTTTTTTAAAATTTGACACGTGTTGTTTCCTAAATCAAGTACAACTACATCGCCAGGGCAAAGGTCCGAAAGATCGAAACCAATAACTTGGACAAAAGTAAAGTTAAGCTCAACTGCATTAGATGCAATATGAGTAACTTCAGTTGAAGAGTTAGTTAGAATAACAGCTGAATCAGATTCAGTAGCTTTCAAAATATTAGAAATATCTTTAGGCCCACCATCTGTAATAATAACACAATCGCCAGGGATGACATTATCATAACTAGGTGTTAGAAAGTGATTGTCAAGAGCATTCTCTGCACGGTTAAATACTTTGATACGATAAGAATCTTCAGAAGATGTCTTAGCCGGTTCAATAGTCTCGTTTAAAGAGTGACCATCTTTGCGACTGTACTTAGCGATAATACGTTCTTCAAGTTCATTGATCATCTGAGCAAAACCATCGATATTGTTGTTTTCTAGTCGATAGAATTCTTCAACATCGAAGCCTGCACCAATAACCCATTCACTATGAGCAATAGAATCAAAGCTTTGTTTTAAACCACGGATGGCTTTACAAGTATAAGCTTGAGAAAGAGTACGTGTGATTTCATGAAGAGCTTTCGTATGAGGACCACACCAAAGAATAAATGGCGCAACCGGTACAGAATAAGTTTCTCCACGGAACACAACATCTTCAAAGCCTAAAAACTCAGATCCTTGATTATATTCAATAATGTCTTCTTGAAAGACAGCTTGAGGGCTAAAGAATGGACTGCGAATATCAACAGCATTCATGTAGTCAGCTTCATTTGTAAACGATTTACCATAAAGCTCAGAGAACCCTGTAATAGGAATCGTTTTATGATCTTTAGTGTCATAATCAACTACAGACTGATAGTCGGTAGAGATTAAAGGCAAGAAGTGAGTTAAGTTGATATCGATCTTTTTAAAGATAAAATTCAACTCTTTTCCTTCGAATTTACAAAGTGCAAGAGTTTCATCGCTATCACTTAAGTAAAATGAAGCGCGCTTTGCGAGCTTATTATTGTCAAGAGATAGATCAAGGTGAAAAGATACATCTTTATTACCATAGTCAAGGACCATAGTCTTAGATGCGTAGATATTATTATCGATCTTAAAATAGCGAGAAAGATAGTCTTTTAGAAATAGACGATAAGTTTCATCTTGTTCGTCGAGAATTAAGACATCTGAGCCTTCAGAAGAAAGACGTTTATTACCTAATGCAATCTCGGTGACAAGATCAGCTTCAAGGCCTTCATTGTAAAAGAGTGCAGCAATAGATAAGGTATCTTGCTGAAGAGCTAATGCACGGATATTTTCCGTCATATTAGCGCCAGCATTTTCAGGTTCGCCTTCAATAACTTTGTACTCACGAGAGAGAACACGGACTGGTTCAGTTGAACCCTTAATCCAAACACCGTCTTCATTAAGCAGGTGAATGTATTCTTTTGGACAATCGATAGTTTCGAAAGTCGATCCTTGAGTTAAAGTTTTATCCGAAACCGGAATTGTTGTAGTTAGTTCAATTTGCATTGAATATCCTTTTTAAATAAATGCGATATGCATTAGAAGTTAGCCATAGAGGCGCCGTATAAAAATGTTTTGACTTTGTAATAAGAAGATTCTGTGTTTATATAGAAGGAAATGATTTTTTGTAATGTATTGATTCGTGGTGTGCTGTGACGCCAAATGCTCTAAGGGATCTATAAAGACATCTATATGGTAGCTATTCTTCTTGAAAACTAGTCATATATCAAACCCACATTTCCTCTCGTACAGTGTGGGCAAATCTTTACGAACGTACTAAACTCTTAATCGATGATCATTGACTATAGGCGTTAGGAAAACTAAGTGTCACCACCTAGCAAAAAACACAGCCAACGAAAACGTTGCATAATTCCGTTTCCCTGAGGTTCTAAGCCCGCTTCATTGAGAAGATTTCAACTATCATCTACATTACATAGACAAATCATAGTTATACGGGACTCTTACGTTCGGCTCCGGCGGCCTACTAGTTTCCTCTTGCAACTCCTTAGAGGGTGGCTGCTCTTAGGCCAACCTTCCAACGAATCAATAACAAATTATACATTCACTTTCTTAATATGAGCTTTAATAACTTTTAGGTAAAATAAACAAAAAAAGGAATCAAATGAATTTAAAGATATCTAAAATAGCAGGACTATTATTGATCCCAAACATCTTGTTGGCATGTGGACCAAGTATTGAACAAATGTTGTGGGTTGGGGTCCCTGTCGGGTCACTAGCAGTATTGGGACTGTACTATATTGTATCAACAGTACTAGCTATGATAAAAGAAAAGAAAATCAATTATAAAAAAGCAATATTTTTAACAGTATTTATAGTTGTACCTATTATTGTTTCAATAGTTGATAGCCTGTTATCACAAGAATATTTTCTCATGCCAATAGTTGTGGTTTCATACCTGATTTCAATTCTAATTTTGGGAGTAATGGGCCTATTTAGAATAGGAAAGATGTTAATTATACTAGGCAAAAAAAACTGATCGTATTATCACTTTTTCCCTAAATTATCAAACCCACTGATAATAACGACTTTTCGTGATAATGACCACTATTCAAAACAACTTATTCACATGTTATTCACATCTAGTCCGTTATATGTGAATAACCCTTCACAGAAGTAAACTTCAACTATTCTTAAGTACATTTACCTTAAAATAATGACAATGAAATACAAGGGATAAACTATGGATTTAAATGAGATCATAAATAAAAAAGGCCAACTCCTAATAGAGTCATATTTTGAAATGCAAATAGCAGCAGAAAAGCTATACGGCCAAAATACGGTTATTTTTATTGAGATAGGGTCATTCTATGAGATATACCAATCGGACACCGTAGGGAAGGCCTCAGACATCGCACAAGAACTAAATATAGTTCTCACGAGAAAGAATAAGAACATTCCTGGAGTAAGTGTAAAGAACCCAGCATTATGTGGGATCCCTACAGTCTCTTTAGATAAACATCTCGATAGACTAACTGGTGAAAACAAATGGACCATTCTTTTGGTCTCTCAAGTGGGGCGCCCGCCAGAAATAACAAGAGAGATTTCAAAGATTATCTCACCCGGTACAAACATCGATTACCTTCATGACGAAGATTACAATTTTATTGCATCTGTTTTTATTGAGAAGAATGCAGAAGGAATTGTTTATGCAGGCTTGTCCATGATCGACCTAGGTACCGGTAAAGTTATTTCGTTTGAGAACTATGGAACCAAAAATGATAAAGACCTTGCTATAGATGAGATTATTGACGTGCTGAAAACAAACACGTGTTCCGAGATCATCTTAACACACAACGGATTCGAAGATGCAGGAGCTCTAGAAGAGAAGTTCAGTCTGGGTGGCTCGATATGTTGTACAACAAGAGAATCCAAAGATGTAAAGAAGGGTCTGAAGATCGCGTACCAGAATGAGTTGTTGAACTGGACCTTTGACTTACAAACTTTCTTGAGCCCTATAGAAGAGATCGATATGGAAAGAACTCCTAACGCGCTTAATGCATTAACATTGCTAATTGACTTTGTCGCTGATCACAACATGAAAGTAGTTCAGAAATTAAGTAGACCTGTAAACGTTAAAAATAGCAGTTTTTTATATCTAGGGAATAATGCCCTTGAGCAGCTAAACATAATCGGTGACAATAAAAAAGAGACTCTTCTCAATATTGTGAACAATGGTTGTTCTGCGATCGGTAAAAGATTCATTGCGGACCAGTTGAAAAATCCGCTACTTGATACATCCGAGATTAGAAAGAGATTTTCTTTACCAGGACAGATTACTTCTTCTATGAAAGATGAATTACGTAGTCACCTAAGAAGTATTTATGATATTGAAAGGATCTCTAGAAAAATAGAACTGCAGTCTATTGCTCCTTTTGAATTGCATAACCTGTACACTTCAATTGAAGATGTTCTCTTGATCGCCGAGGAGTTATCTGAGAAAGGGTTGTCTATCGAAGATTTTGGACTATCGTCATCTAAAGTTCTTGAACTTGAAAAGTTTAGACTGGATATTGAAGGGCTCTTTAATCTTGAAAAGTTGTCAACATTTTCTATGAATAACATTACCTCTAGTTTCGTTGGCCAGGGTAGATTTGAAAATTTAGACCTCTTGGTTATAGAGCTAGAAGATGTCTATGAAAAGGTGAATCGTCTGAGTCTATCAGTGCAAAATTTAATAAGCAGCAAGTATGATAAAAATATGGACTTAAGAGGGAACCCGAGGGATACTAAGCTAGGTGAAGTTAAAGTTAGATTTAACGACAGCGAAGGCTTCTTCCTCGAAGTATCCAATATGGTTGATATATACAAAATGAAAGAAAACAAAGATTTTCAAAAAGAGTTAAGTGAAGAGATCGGTGCTTTTGAAACAAAAGCCTTGAAAGGGTCAAAGAAATATTACTTTACTCAGTTAGAGATACTTTCAAACAAGATCCTAGCGCTAGAGTCCCGTATCATAAGTACGAATAAAGAAGTGTTCTTAGAATATACACAGGGCCTAGACATGTCTATTATGACAGCTGCGATATCTTTCATCGCGTATACCGAGTTGATTATAAACAACGTTGTTCTGTCTGAGAAGTTCGGATACAACAAACCAGAGATTTTAGATATAGAAGACAGTTTTGTAGAAGCTATAAATCTTAGACATGCAATTATCGAACAGATTCAGTCAGAGATCTATGTTCCAAATGATATTGTTCTTGGGAATAGAGAGCACTGTTTAGAAGACCATGGAGTGGAGGAGATATTTCAAGATAAAGACAACGTTACTGGCATGCTGCTGTATGGCCTGAATTCTTCAGGTAAAAGTAGTGCTATGAAAAGTCTAGGGATTGCGATCGTATTAGCCCAGGCAGGCTTTTTTGTACCGGCAACAGTATTTAGGTTTAGGCCTTTTGAGAACCTCTTTACACGTGTAACAGGATCTGATAATATCTATAAAGGTTTGTCGACATTTGCTATTGAAATGCTGGAGTTAAAAAATATCTTTAATAGAGCGAACGAAAGAACGTTAGTACTAGGAGATGAGATAGCACATGGTACAGAGACTGTCTCAGCACTAGCAATTGTGGCTGGCGCCGTGGTGAGACTGGTTGAAAAAGGAGCTCTGTTTATTTTTGCAACACATTTACACCAGCTGAAAGATATTGAAGACGTCTCAGAGTTAGAGTCCGTGGTAAATGTACATTTGGAAGTTATCTATGAAGAGAACACGGGTGAGCTGATCTATAATCGTAAAATAAAGCGCGGGCCAGGAAGTTCTATTTATGGTTTAGAGTTTGCCAAGTTTATGCAGATGGATAAAGGTTTCTTAGATCGTGCTCATAAAATTAGAAAAGATATTGCAGGGGATCTAGATGGATTAGCTGCTCTAACAAGACAAAAGAAAAGTCTTTATAACAAGGATAAGTATGTTGGTATTTGTGAAGTGTGCTCCGAAGCGCAGGCGACAGAGGTACACCATTTAGCTCCGCAGCGCGCCGCAAATGAACATGGAAGGATCGAGCACTTTTCAAAAGATCACAAAGCAAACTTGTTGTCTGTATGTCATGACTGCCACATGAAGCTAGAATCAGGAGAGATCTCAATAGAAGAAAAACGCATGACATCGAGTGGATTAAAGGCGTTAAGACAATAGCAAAGGTTTGAAGGCTTTTACATAAAATTAAGTTATTGAGGACACTGTTTCAAAAAGTCAGCTGGCAACCAGTTTGTTAGGTGGGACATCTTCGGAAATAGAGGCTCGGGACGAAGCTTGCAAAGCTGCTTTAGGTAATTAAGTGGATGGTCAGAGCAGTTTACGTTCTGCCGGGAATAGCAGGTAATTTGTTCTTAAGGGAATAGAGCCAGCAACCAAAACAAAAATCAATTGTGACCTCTAAAAAGGTTACGATCATAATGTTAACATTCAAAATAGTATTCATAATGTCAAGATTGAGAAAGTGAGAGATGATCATTAATGCGAAGATAAAAGATCCAAATCTAAAAGCAAACACTTTAGAAGCACTATCATGAAAGTCTTCTCGAAGATGAAGCAGCTTGCACAACTGTTTATGCTTCTTGTAGATACAATTATCTTGCAGGGGATAGAAGCCTAGGCTTAGTAAAAGGATCAGCCCTAGTGCAATAAGAGAGATGTGTCCTGACAAGAAGTAGCCTGCAGCTAGTAAAAATAGGTAAAGTGTTAAAACTCTTAAAGGAATGAAGTCTACTTTCACAAAATTTATAGGACATGATTTATTCATGAATGTTCCTTTAACTTAGATACTCTATAGACTATTTGTCTACAAGGTGCACATAAAGATTATTTTCTTCAAACTCAATACGTGCCGCAACAACGTCGATAATGTCCATGAACTCTTCAAAGAACGTCTCATCTAAAATAGCCTCTTTTTTTGTATAGGTATTAAGAAATTTCATAAGAGCCTTCTTGGTGTCTCGGAAAGACTCTTTAAACTTGTCAGCATCTTTTTTGATTTCAGACGTCTGTCTTTTTTCATCTTTTAGCAACTTATAAAGCTCAATATCTTCATTCATAAGATGTTGCCCAACAATATGATTTAGGTTTAATAACTCTTTTTTAGCCTTAACAAGCTCATGTGAATTGTAAAGTGCAATAATCTTATGCGCACTTTCAACAATGTGAACATGATCTTCTTCCCAGTGAGTAACAAGTTTTTTGTTTTTTGAATCAAATATTCCAAATAGAGACATAGCGGCTCTCCTTTTTTATTTATTTTAGCATAAATTTTACTAAAATATACAATCTAAGAAGATCTTGTTACAAAAGATATTTAATCTTATTCACAGTGTCTTTCTTATATTATATAAGCAAGAAAAGGATGAGTTATGAAGATTTCACTTATAGGGACTATAAACAGAGGAACATTCTCTATAGAATCAGATGATTATTCCGAAATATTTGGACACTGTAAGATTGATACGAGAACTCTTAAATGCGAAGATAAAACACTATTTTTTTATAATAAGAGACTAACTTATTTAACCGGGTTCAAGATCGATCCAGATTACAGAGAAAAAGGGCTTGGGTCTGAGGCAATTAGTACTATAGTCGAGCAGATTAAAAATCTTGATACAGAGGGGATATATCTAACAGCTTCAGCTAAAAAGAATACCATCCCAGTAGACAAATTAGTCTCTCTCTATGAAAAAGTTGGATTTACTGTCTATAAAAAGCATACTAATGACGAAGGTCTTCTTATTTATTGCGATATGCATATGTTGTTTGATCAGGAGTAGACTTCCTCTTTAAGCAAAAAACTAAAAGCTAAAGAAAATCTAGACATAGTGTCTAGATGATCGGGGTTAGATACGGAGTGCGTCAGCTAGTGCAGCATGAGCTTCTTCGATGGTTGTTTCATGAGGAGGCTTCTTATAAGCTTCAATATGTCTGTCAAAAGACTCAGAAACTCGTTTAATAAGTTGAAGAGCTTTTTCAAGAGTAGTCATTAACGTGTAATCTACCATTTGGTCAGAATTCTGATAAAGTTCAGCAATACTTTTTTTATATCCGATAACGGAGACAGCGCGTTGCATGACAGTAGTGACGTCATTTGAAAAAACTTCGTCTGGATCAACAAAAGAATCACAAACATTAATCCAAATAGGATCAAAGTTCATGGGCCACATAGCATAACCTCCAGCAATTCCTGTAGGGTTAACTTCAACAACAGCAGTTTTTTTACTACATTGTAAATGAGCATCTCCTGGAATAGAACTTGAAAAGATACAAGTTGAACATTTTCCTGAAGAAAAGCCTGGGTGAGTTAGTTCGATAAGTTTAAGATGTTCTGGGTGCATAATATGCTCCTTATAAATTTGACTAAAAAGTCTTGAAATGTTATAGAAGGAAGAGCCGACTATATACAAAGACTATCTATCTAAGAGCTCTTCATCTAACTCGTCTAAGTTGACCTCAGCATAACCAGTTACAGCTTCATACATTGCACAAATAAGGTCGGCAAGAGAACACTCCTCGTCAGAGGTACAGACTCCATCCCGGTCACAAGAAATAAAATCCTCTAGTTCAATTGTGTTAATTCCATCTTTTTGAATCTGACTGTAGACTGCCACAAACTCAGACTTAGTGTCAACGCGTTCTAATGCCGCCACAGAGTATTTATATGTGTCACACGATACTTGGTGCTTATCGAGAATGTCATTTATCATTTTTACATAGTTGTTGTGAGCTTCTATTGTTCTTGGAGTGCTAATCATATTGAATTCCTTGCTGTATTTTTATGTAGTATAGGCTAAAAAAGATAAAGGTTTGATAAATTTAATCGAGCCTTATAAAAAAAAGACGATAAAGAATATAACCTTCTACGATTTAAAGTTTTCCATAGAACTTTAAGCAGGAGGTATAATTATGTATGAAGCATTAAAAGCTTATGTATTGACATCCTTATTAAAAAAAGATGAGGATCCTAAAACAATTTTATCAAAGGAATTAGCGAATCATGAAAGTGAAGACAAATTTTTATCTGAAGGTTATAAAAATAAAATAATTTACTGTCTAGGTAAAAAGTATTTGCCAAATCGTGTGCAAAAGAAGTTAGCCTCTGACAAATCAGTTAAGGTCCGCGTTTCTTTAGCCTACAACTCTTCAATAAACATAAACACGATAGAGACACTGGCTGAAGACGCAGAGCGCTTCTCGTTCAAGTATGGCGATCAGAGCTATTCTATATCACCTGTGTTATCTATTTTAGATAGGTTTGACAAATACAAGATAGACTCAAGAGAAAAGAATGAAGTCATAAATGTTATGATTGAATATCATCCTGATCTATTTGATAAGATTGCTGCAATATCTTTCTTGAACATAGAAAATGCTAAAGAGATGATCTTTTATGGCGAAGGACTGTCGGTTATAGTGGCAACACATAACACTGATAAGAAAGTTCTAGACTTCTTGTATAAGGATCATCCAATATCAAGGCCAGCATGTTTGCAAAATGAAAACTTTGACACGACTGAACACGTGAAAAGATTCAACTATTTAGGTGAAGACGAGCAGGCAGCGCTAGTGGAGATCTCGAAAGATAGAGACTTTGTTGAACATGTTTTTGAAAATATGAAAGGAATTATGTCCAACATGTTGGCAGAAGCCTTTATGAAAACAGGATTGCTTTCAGAAGATGAAGAAATAGAGGTTTTCAATCACTTTGTTAGATCAGGGATGGATACAGATGTTTTTAAAGAATTAAAGAATAGAGTGATTATAGAAAAGATAGCTAGGAATGAGAGACGCGGTGAGCCTCGAGAGGTAAATGATAAAGATATTTTAATCTTTGATTTTATAAATTTAATAGAGATTTCTTCAGAAGAAAAGATCTCAGAAATAAAAGATTATGTGCTTAATAGTCTAAACGGAGAGGAAGTTATCTCCTAGGCCTTATTTTACAAGAAGGTATGGGAACTCTTTTAGGTCCAATTTGAAAGAAAACATATTGCCTGAGTCCTGAACAATGTACAGTGTATCATCTAAGAAAGCAATACCTTCCTGATCTTTGCCAGGTAAATCAAATTTTTGAATTAAGGCAAGCTTCTCATTAAAAACAAATAAGGTGTTTTCAGTATCAGATATAGCAAAAAGATACCCATTATGAAACGTTAATCCACTTATATCTTTAATTTTAAGTTTATTGAATAAAACAAGTTCTGCTCGGTCTCTTTTCCCGGCATTCATTAGCTTGTCATCTCTAACACTAAACATGAGAATTCCTGAAGAGTCATGACCTTCAAACTTGTCGCTTTGATTTGCTGCAAAAAAATAATTGAATCCGCGATCTTTTTTAAAGAAGGCAAGGGCTTCAAGTCCATTACCCTTCTTGTCAAACATAAGACGACCATCTAGTCTTCTTTGAATGTTTATACTAGAGACCTTTTCCCCGCTAGTCTTGATAGTGTGAAGGTTGTCCTTGCCTTCCTCGATAGCGAAAAGCAAGTCGGGATATTCGCTCGTAAGAGTTAGTCCTTCATAGTCCAGCTTGTCTTGAATAGTGCAAGACAGTTTGTTGTCTGCTAAGGTGCACAAAGTACCATCGTCACTGATCACGTAAATAGTCCGAGTATCTTGATTGATAGCTATCCCCGAGGGTTCGAATGATTTGTGTGTGATATCGATAGTTTTCTTCTCAAGAACAGGAAGCTTGTATGCCGCGTAAGAATTCATGGAAAGGGCCCCTATAATTAATGTGGTTGCTAATGTTTTCATTTTATCAAAAACCTCCTTTTATTTTGGTAAGTATATCATTATTAAGTCAAAAAATGGATTTTAATTAAACTCTTTCATGCTATAATGGGTAACTTAAAAATAGAGAGGGTTAACATGAACAATGTAGGGAAACAAATTAAAGATAAAGATCTAGCCTTCAGAAATTTAAAGTTATCAGATTTAACCCCGGGGTTAGCCTTTTTAGATATAGAACTAATAGGTTTTGTCAATGAGGATTTAAAGAGAGTAACAGTGAATGAAAAGACTCTTATATTGAGTGACAAAAGTGGACTATCTGCACAAATAGAAATTTTAGAAAATGATTGGTATAACACACTTATCGTTTTCCAAGAGAAGGGTGAAAGCAAGTCTTCTATTATTGGCCGATTAGTAACAAAACTTCAAAAGGCTTTTAATGAAAAATAAAGTCGTTTACACAAACATATTTGACTCACCTGCAGACATTATTGTAAACCCGGTAAACACTAAAGGTGTAACAGGGAAAGGTTTAGCCTTAGAATATTCTAAAAGATATCCTTCCGCTAATGTAAAATACAAAGCAGCGTGTAAGAGTAAGACATTAAAGATAGGCACACTGCAGCTTGTAAGAGATGGAGGGAAAAGTATATTGCTCTTCCCAACAAAAGAAGAGTGGAGATATAATTCCAAAATGGAGTATATTCGCGCAGGTCTAAATAAAATTGTAGAGGCACGAGATCGTTTTGAAGGGAAAGTTATTTCGTTTCCTAAGCTTGGTAGCGGCGCAGGTAGGTTAGACTGGGATAAAGTTAAGTCATTGATCATCGAAATACTCAAACCTTTAGATATAGAGATTTTGTTTCATGAGCCTAAAGTTTTTACAAGCTATTTTGCGCGAGTTAAACACGTTGAGGAAAAAGGGATCACACCGGTGTCAATATCTAGAGTTACTCCAAAGTGGTTACCTGACATAAAAAGAGACATTAACCTGGCGCCATCTTCAAATCTTCTTTTTAAATACAAAGAGGGAAACATGTCCGAAGAGGATTATGAGAAGATCTACAGAAAAGAGACGCTTTCAAAGCTTGATCAACATAATGTTTTTAGTGCACATGCCGGTGAATGTGTTATGTGCTATGAGAAAAGTGTAGATTTTTGTCACAGACAGATATTTGCAAGATGGATGGGTGAAGCTGGGTTTGAAGTAGAGGAAATTAAGTTTTAAAAGGTGGGAACTCCCACCAGATGCTAAAGAATGTTCTTTAGTTTTTCGGCAAAGAAGTCTTTAGAGTTAGCACCAAGAGTTTTGTCAACAACCTCACCATCTTTAAGAAAGGCGATCATTGGAATGCTTCGCACACCATATTTGGCAGCAAGATCTTGCTCTTCGTCAACATTTACCTTAACGATCTTAGCCTTCCCATCGAATTCTTCAGCAAGTTCATCGAGAACAGGACCAATCATACGGCATGGGCCACACCATGGTGCCCAAAAGTCTAGTAAGACAACCCCTTCTTTTACGATCTCGTCTAGTGTGCTTTCTGTTGCATGAATAATTTCAGACATATATTTCTCCTATTGTTTTAATTTGAAAGGACATTATAGCTTAAGACTCTTAAAATTAAAAGATTTAGATACTCATCCCCAAATCTTTTAATTTTTGGTCTACTTTGAACACAGTATTAAGGTCTTCAGGGATAGATGATAAAAGATCTTTAGATTCTTTTCTCCAGAGAATAACCTCGTCCGGCACATCCTTAGTTGAGTCTGCAGCTTTAATGATTTCAAGCAAAGCGTAAGTCATTTCTACAGTTCGACGAAAAAGTAAGAGCTGCTCAATTTTTTTAAATCGATCTTTTGATTCTGGATCATCGATAAGAAGAACAGGAAAGACAAATTGCTTCATATAAGTTTCAAGTGCTCGCTGATCACCAATATCATGAATGTTTTTGTATCTCATATTGATTTCAATAGCTATGTCAGCTGCAGTAACATCGAAAAGGGCAATCACAGTTTTAAAAACATCGAGTTCCTCAAGGAGAAGAGGGCCCTTTGGTGTCAACAAACAAAGACTGCTGTTGTCAATATCAAACTGTTTAAGTGTTTCATTAGTGAAAACAGGTGCGATGACCATAAAGATCTCAACAAAAAATGAGGCCATAGACATTTTGTTAGATGCAATGGTTAGAATCTCTTCTTTTGTTAGATCTTTTAAAATCATGTGTAGCTTTAAGGGAAGGCTTTCAATATGTCCAAGAATACCTGTTAAATGCAGATAGTGTATATGAGAAGTTGCTTTTTGTGTTCTCAAAGAATCTTGACAAGGGTAAAATAGTTTAGCACTTAAGTTTTCTTCAACAACGCTAGATAGCTCTTGCACATTTGAAAAATCATATTCGCCGAATTCTTGTTCAATATATTTACGAAGTGTTTCCATAGGTTTTCTCCAGTTTATTAGTATTATACTGAGTAAAGCTTAGTTTGAAATTAAAGTGAGTTTGGATTGTTTATTAAGAAGGCGGAGGCCGGTCAGCAAGAAAAGGCAAGGGAAGCGCCTTAAAAGCCAAACGGACTCCTAGTGCCGCGAGGAAAAGGGAATGGCATACCCTGTGCGCGGCGTTCAACAAAACTTTACGTTTAGTCTAGAGTACGAAATGAATCAACTCATGGGGAAATTATAGCATCTAAAACTTAAATAAATCTTAAGTGCTGTAATAACGTGAATGGATGAAAAAAAAGGGTTAATTTCAGCCACCAAATGTGGAAAGGCTAAACACAGTTGCGAAGACCGTGTACCTTTCCAACAAGAAAATAATACAAGAAGTCAGCTTAAAATAAAATAAATACTTTTATGATAGTTTTATATTCAAGAAGATATAATGTTTGAAATTAACACAGGAGAAAAAAATGACTAAGATTTTTATATCTTTAATAGTAATGGGACAGTTGGCCTTTGGTATGGGGCTAATACCAACCAGTATTACTAATACCGAGGAAAAGGTTGTAAAAGTTGACCAGAATAAGACCAATAAGATAGAAGAATCATCTTTAGAGAAGTCTTTGGCTGGTCTTAATGAAATTGTTCTTAAAATAAGAGATGGCGCTAGGGAAGAAATTGACCCTGATAAAATGAAAGATCTAGAGAAGCTATATTTGAAGGAAAGTTTAAATAAGGCGAAAGGGTTTAAAACTGCAGCAAATAGAGATAAGCTATCTATCTTTATGCTAGAAAACATAGTCTTTTATAAAACAATGATCAATGATTTGATAGATGCACGTAAGAGTTTTAAAGATGAAGACTATATCAAGGGAATCTTATTAGCGTTTACAAAAAACATTCATACAACAGAAGGCTTTGAGAAGTTAAAAGGAGGCGATAAGATCTCTCAAGATTACAACCTGAATCTTGAAAAATTAAAAGTTCAAACACTTAAGTACAATCAAATTGCATTTTATCTATCTAATAACATAAGCAAAATAAAGACTGAGAATATTTTAATTAGATATGTAAACCCTGAAGTAATGTTTACCTATATTAACAAGATCCCAGTGGTTAAAGCATTGAACCCGTATCTAGAATATTTTTTAGGTGTAGATATTGGAAGGACTATTGCAGCTTTCTTTGCTGTATTCGTTGTTATGTTGTTGAGATTTATAATTGTGCCAGGTGTTTCAAAAATTGCGAGCTTATATACACCACCTTTGAAAGCTTCTTCCCATATAGATTTCAAAAACTTGGTTGTAGGTAGTGTCAAGACTCCTGTAAATATAGTCCTATGGATGTTTTCATTCCAGATTTTCATAGAGGTGATTGCGTCAGGAGTTTTCAATATAGAACTCTTTAGAGATTTTCAATCAATTATGTATATGTTTGCCTTTTTGTTGATCATAAACAATGTAATAAATGCAATGATAGAGTCATTCTCAGAGGGGTTTCTTGATAAATTCAAGGATGCAAGAAAAGAATTCATAATCTTCTTCAACAAGCTGCTGAAGATAATTTTTGTCATTATCTTTTCTGCGTATGCTCTAACAAAGATGGGTGTAAATATTACTGCCATCCTTGGAGGAATAGGTATGCTGTCAATTGGTGCATCTTTGGCCCTAAAAGACACATTCTCAAACTTTATAGGAACAGTAAACATAATTTTTGACAAAACTTTTAATACAGGAGACTGGGTGTGGACAGAAAAGTTTGAAGGAACAGTAATTGAAGTTGGTATGAGAAAGACCAGACTTAGAGCCTTTGGGAATCAGGAATGGACAGTCTCAAACGCGTATTTGTCAAATGCCACAATATTGAATCACTCTCAGAGAAAAATTGGTAGACGTATAAAGATGTCTATAGAGTTAACATACAACTCTCAGCCAGAAGACATTAAAGCTTTTACAAAAGATCTAAAAGAATATTTAATGACCAATTCAAATATTGCAACGGAAAGAAGTGTATATAAAGGCGTACAAAAAAGCTCAAAGCTAATTAAGAAAGAAGACGATTTAGGTATTAAAAAGACTTTACTCGTTTATCTAGATGAATTGGATGAATCCTCAATCAATGTTTTGGTTTATGCTTTCTCAGAATCAACAAATTGGGAAGATTGGTTGAAAACAAAAGAGGATGTTATTTATACCATAATGGATCTAGTTAAAAAGAACAATCTAGACTTTGCCTTTCCTACACAGGTTAACATCCTTGAGGGGATTCATCCTGATTCTCAGCTAAGTTAATAGCTTTTTTGGTATAGTAGTATTAGATGAAAATCTAATACATATCAGGAGTTATAAAATGCCAAAATTACAACAAGTAAGATCAAAAGACATCCCTTTAACAGAGGCTATGAAAACACAGATCGGTTTATCTGCAGGTGCCTTCGACAAGTACTCTCTAGACATTACAAAAATGATCACTTTGATCAAAAAAGAGAGAACGGGTATTATCGTAGAGTTTGAACTTCACATTGCTCACGCTTCACCAATTATTATTAATCAAAAAGAGAAAGATTTTTATGCTGCAATAGAAAAGGCCACAAGTCGTGCAGAAAAAGCTTTACGAAGATTGCATGACAAGCACTCCACTAAAAGAGGCAGAGGGATTAAAGGGATGCAGGAGGCAGAGACCATGGAGGATGTAGAAGAGTAGCTTTCTCTCTATAAAAATAGTTAGTAGAGCTTTCTACTAGCGCCTAATGACAACTTCTTTCAAACAATCTCCGAAAACACACACATCTATAAGTAAGGTTTAACTTGATATCAGATAATCTTTGTTATCTAAACACTGGAGAAACTTATGATAAATGATCAGATTAAAAAATTAGAGCTCAAACTCAGAGAAATAGTAAACTGTGGGGATATTGTCTTTACCTTAAACATGGACAATAATACAGTTAAGTGTGAGGTAAACGAAAACACTGCAGACAATTTTTCATTGGCGCCTACATTTAGCTGTGAGGAAATAAGAGGAGGGAACAAGTTTATAAACCAGTTTTCTGATAAAGCTATTTTAAACTATGGGTATACACTAAGAACAATCCTATTTGAATATTCTTTAAATAGAGAGTATTTTCGAAATAATTTACGAAATAGTATAGAAAATGGTTCACGAAATATTGTTGAAAGATCTTCTTCTTTACATCTATTGTTTTCAATTGACGGAACAGCTGCAAAACAAAAGAGACGCTAGCGGCGTGAGATGGATTTATTACTAATCTCGACACATTACTCTCTCAGCCTTATTAAAAGGCGGGAAAGGGCCTTAAAATCAATCTAACGACACTTTTTTACTTAGATCTATCCTTCATAAAAGATAAAACCAAATTTTCCTCATCTACCGACCCTCGACCAAACTCACTGGCTATAGTTTTATGATTTAAATCACTTATGGCAACCTCCAGTGTTGATCCAGAATAAGCTAATGTCTTCTTGAACACAAGTGCATCTTTTTTACACTCTCCCGCAGCGCTAGAAGAGCAAAGAACAAGAAAGTCCGGGTTATAATAAAAAGCTTTTTTTGAAGTGTAGTAGATTGGAGACATTTCTACATATGTTTTTTTCTCTTCTCCAAAAACATTTTTGTACAGAGAGGCATAAGAAGAAAGCACATTCATCGCGCGCCAAAGATTAAACCCAGGCCCGTCGAGCGTAATAACACCCTTGATCAAAGCCTTCTCGGTGTTAAGATTATAAGCTTTTAGATAGGAGGGATCTGTTGCAACTAAAGAAACAAGATGACCACCTGAAGAGTGCCCCATTAAAAAGATCGGAGTAGTGGGATATGATTTGTGTACAAGAGCTATAACTCTAGCAATAGAAGAAACTTCTTTTTTAATACTAACATGAGGGAATAGGGGATAGTTTGTATTGATTGAAAGGTACCCTTGTTCAGCAAAAAAGTTTCCTATTCGTCTATGTTGACCTTTGTCCCCATGAATCCAAGATCCACCGTGAACAAAAATAAGAACACCTTTAGTTGTATTAAAGTCAGAGGTTTCAAGAGTTAGCTGCTCAAGAGGCGAAGGACCATAAGAGATCTCCTTTGACAGAAGACTAAGCGAAAGCAATAGTAGGGAGAGGAATACTTTCGTCATTATTTTGTTTTAGCAATCTGGAATATTCTGCTGCATCGTAAAGGATGGGTTTTACAAAGCCACTGAGGCTAATCTTATAATACATTTTTTGACGAGGAGACGTAAGAAGAAAGCCATCCGCGGGAAGTTCTTCTTTTAAAGAGTTTAAAAGCTTTTCCCAAATTTGATAAGCATGAAGCTTGTTGTTGATAATAGTTGGATGTTTAGTCCAATTAAGCTCACCTGCCGGGCTGGTATGTATTTCATATTTCATAAATAGAGTCTCCTGTTATTATTTATATGATTATATCATAGTATTAAGCTGTTAATTCCTGAAGAAATTCAGGATCAAAACCTTCTTCTTTTATACGAAGAATTAAGTCAGACTCTTCCTGAGGAGTCATGTCAAGTTTCGTGGGAATATCTAAAACGATCTTAGATCCCTGACCAATCTCTTTTTTATAGTACTGACTAAGAAGAATAACTCTTGAACCCATTGACACAGCGTCATTGAGGTCATGAGTAATAAAGATGATCGTAGTCGAGTGCTTTTTCCAATATTCGTCCATAAACTTTTTCAGTTCAGTTTTAGTGAAAGGGTCAAGTGCACCAAAGGCCTCGTCCATAAAAAGAATTTTAGGCTTAACAATTAACGATTGAACAATTGAGGCACGCTGCTGCTGACCTCCAGAAAGTTGGTGTGGGTATTTGTCAAGAACACCAGTGAGGCCAAATAGCTTGATCATTTCTTCAAAAGAATCCTGAAGATCTAAATCTTTGTGCTTAGACATACCTAGTTGAATGTTCTTTCTGATCGACAGATGAGGGAACAGAGAATATTTTTGATAAACGATTCCAACATCTTTTGGAATGTCTGAAACTTCTTTGCCAAAAACATGAAGAGACCCAGAATCAGAAGGCTCTTCCCCAAGAAGTAAACGTAGCAAAGTTGATTTTCCACAACCAGATGGTCCGATAAGAGAAATAAACTCTCCTGCTTCTACTTGCAAAGAGATGTGTTCAAGAATTTTTTTATTACTGTAAGACTTAGATAGAGAGTCTGCATGTAAGGCTAATTGTTTCATTGTGTTTCCTTTAAGGTAAAGAGTGGGCCAAAAGGCCCAGGGGTTAGAATGTAAGACGGATAGTGTTTTTATTTCCTATAACAGTGTCACCTGTCTGGATACCAATATCTTTTACGTCCTTAAGATTTCCATAAAGACCTTTGTCAAACAAGAACTGGCTGACAAGTTTCATCGTATTTGTTAACTTTTTACTTGTACGGAATTCTGCCTCTTCTTTTGCAGAGAAGAAGTGAGTCGTTTTCAATTGACTTTTAATCTCAGCTACAGTTGCTTGACTTTGACCAGCCATATAAGAAAGCATTTCTCCATGACGAGGGTTAGCCGGATTAGTTGTAATATCTAAGATCTCAGCCCAAGTGTCACGAAGAGTTTTCTCAAAACGAGGGTCTGAAGTTTTTTCATTAACAACCATTAGATCAAGAATCTCATAAGGGATGTCTGCACTTGAAGCAATTTGAGTCGATTTAGGATCATTTAACGTTTGTGCTAACCATGGGTTCCATGTAACGACACCAGCTTTTTCGCTTGAAGTAAGGTATACCGTTAAGATATCACTTTCATTTGTAGAAACGACTTGAACGTCACGCTCAGACATACCGTTTTTTTGAAGAGTACGTGCAAGCAAATAATGAGAGACACTGTATTCAACAAGATAAAAACGCTTACCTTTTGCCTCTTTAATCGTCTTAATAGATTTAAGAACAATTCCGTCGTTACCATTAGAATAATCTCCGATAATGAGGGCCTTACTCTTAATACCACTTAAGGCTGGAATACTAAGATTATCCATGTTCGTTACAGTGACCGCGTCATATGAACCAGAAGTGTAAAGGTTGAGCGACTCAATGTAGTCATTGATAATGTCAAGCTTTACATTGATCCCGTTTGCTTTTGCGTGTTTATCAAGAATCCCTTTGTCAGCAGCGAAGTACCAAGGTAACCATCCTACATAAAGCGATGTAGCGACTTTAAAGTCATTTTTTGTCTCTTTTGCGTATAGAGAACCTGATAGTGCGATCATGCCGGCGAGTAGTAATGTTACAATTTTTTTCATTGTAGCTCCTTTGTGTTATGTTTGAATTTTACAGAAATAATGCTTAAAGAGAAATAAAGACTCTTTACTTGTTGTAATACCAAGGATATCTCCACTGAATAATAAGTTTCAGACCATGATCAATAATAAAAGCGATCAATACGATCCAAAAAATGTATGCAAAGATGACATCCATAGCCATATAGCGACGAACCAAGAAGATTCGGTAACCAAGCCCAACCTGAGCGGAAATTGACTCAGAAGCGATTAGCAAAAGCCACACCATACCATTTGAGACACGAAGGGCCTCAATGATAGAAGGGATAGATCTCGGGAGTATGATTTTATATGAAAGCTCAAAGTTTCCAAAACCCAATGTTTTTGCCTTAATAATTTCGTTACGGTTGATCTGCTTTACCGATTGATAAATAAGAAGAGTTGCAATAGGAAATGTTCCAATAAATATAAGGGCTATTTTACTTTCAATACCTACACCAAAAGAGATCAACAGGATCGGTAAGATAGCCAAAGGAGGGACAATAGAAAGGAAAACAATTAGAGATAAGAAAAGGCCTCTCACCACTGAATAAAGGCCTAGCATTACACCAAACAAAGCTGCAATAGAAATAGAGGCAAGAATTGAGATGATATAAATTTTCATACTCTCAAAAGTATCTGCCCAAAGTAATATTTTTCCGCTACGTTTATCTTCTTCAAATCCGTAATGATAGAAAGCGTCCCAGACAGAGGAAATACTTGGGAAGATTTTGTCACTTGGGTTATCTAGATGTCGAAGATAAGAAAAATACTCATACCCACCTAAGATAATTATGATAGGGATGAAAGTTAATAGAATAAGCCATTTTTTATTGATTGAATGAATAGGATTCACAGGAACGCCTTTATATATAGATTTTAAGAGTGTATCTAATAAAGGCTTAAAGGGAATTGAATAGTTTGAGCTA
>Ga0256824_10000012_pt1 | contig 85649 bp, 83 predicted proteins | sample CV67metaG_FD_191570 | JGI IMG/M metagenome (GOLD analysis project Ga0256824, IMG submission 191570) | Hydrothermal vent microbial communities from East Pacific Rise, Pacific Ocean - CV67 | ecosystem: Environmental > Aquatic > Marine > Hydrothermal vents | place: Pacific Ocean: East Pacific Rise...
CTACTTCTGGAATTACTTCTTCTGTAACTTCTTCTTCTAAAAAACTATCTTCTACTTCTGGAATTACTTCTTCTGTAACTTCAATAACTTCTTCTTCTAAAAAACTATCTTCTACTTCTGGAATTACTTCTTCTGTATCTTCAATAACTTCTTCTTCTAAAAAACTATCTTCTACTTCTGTAACTTCTTCTGTATCTTCAATAACTTCTTCTTCTAAAAAATTATCTTCTACTTCTGGAATAATCGCGTCTGTTTCAGTAACTTCATCAGTAAGAATATCTTTTACTGGTGTTTCTGAAATAATCTTCGAATCTATGTTATCTGAATCTTTCTTTGACATATTATTATCCTTTTGTCTTTTCTATTTTACTTTTAACATCTGTTTGTAGTCAATATTCTCTTGGTCCATTAAGTCATTTTCATTTAAATTATTGTCACCTGTAATAACTTCTTCTGATTTAGGGTAAGATTGATTACCTTCTTTTAATTTTCCGTCTATTGCTTTTAAAATATAATCATCTTTTGGATTAGTTATTTCAAGCTTCATTATATTCTCATATACTTTGTTTTTTATATCAATACACTGTATTTTAATATGTGTTCTAGATAAATCAGATACTCTACAACGTTCAGTAACCATACTATTTATATAGTATTCTTTATTATTATTTAATACAATATTTATGTTATTTTTACTATTGTAATTTCTAATATATTTGATTGGAAAAACTTCTTTTAATAAAAGTATTCTACTTAACTCTGTTTCTTTAACTGATTTTAAACTGAATTTAGAATCTATATAAGTAGTGTAAGTCTTTATTTGTAGTTTTATATCATTAAAAATAAAGTCAAGTTTTGATATTTTTTTATCAAGTAATTCTTGTTTTGCTTTAAGATTAACTTTGATATTTTCTAGTGTTTTTAATTCTTCTTTTAAAGTGTTCTTGAATAATGCAAAGTTTTTTGCATTTTCAGTTTCTATTTGTTTGATTTTTATATTATATTTTTTGTTTAGTTCTTCAAATTTTTTATCATATTTACCAGATAATTTCATATTAATATAATCTATACGTGAATCAATCATTGTCGAAATCTTTTCATTTGATTTATTTAACATTTCAGTTAAAAAATTATTTAAAAGTGTTTGTGCAAAAGAATCTTCTTGCAATTTTACTTGTGTTTTTCTTAATCTATCACGTTCAATAGATTTTAAATTATCCAATTCGGTTTGGTTTTGACTCCTAGTATTCGCATTCGAATTACTATCCAACATGTCTGTAACACCCGCATTTAGTAGAGAAGCTGTAACTAGACTCATACTTATTATTATTTTTTTCATTTTATTTCCTTTTCTTTTTAATAGTCTTTTCTGTCTTTATTATAATCGTTATTTATTGTATTTTTTAAAATAAAATAAAAATTGACGTCAAAAGTGATATTACTGTCTATATTTCCTGTTTCCATTCTTAAAACATTTAAATATTCCATAGGAATATTATTTAATTTTACTATCTTTAAGAATCTACTTAGCTTTTTACTATCCCAGACACCTTTATATTTAAAGTGTGATTGAATCATGTCTATTTCATCTGCTTCTATACTCATATTTTTGAAAATATTTGATAAATCTTGATATATAGTTTCTTTACTTTTAGGAGCTAAATTTCTTTTTTCAAATTCATCATAATATTCTTTAACATATTTATTTAATATTAATGATTTATAAGGTGTTGATTCTGCATATTCTTTAAAAACATCTTCACCACTAAAACCTACCCATAAATAATTATAAAATGCTTTTTCAGACCTATTTATAGTTCGTGTAAATTTGTAAATAGAATTTCTAGTATCAAGATTTGATAAATCTATTTTTTTAATATAATTCTGTCCATTTTTTACATAACCCTCTTTAATCATATTAAATAAAGCTTTTTTTGTATATTCATATGTGTTTCTTTTTTTATCGATATTAATAGAATAAACATATGAAAACATTTTTTCGTAAAAATCGGTAGAACTAAACTCTTCTTCTATTTGATTAAAGAAAATACGTTGCTTATAACGCTTATGCAACTCTTTTTGGAATTGTGTCATTACTAGTTCTTGTTTAACAACAACTGTTGATTCCACTTTTTTCTCTTCTTCTTTAAATACTAGTGCATATACTAAATACATCATACCAACAAATACCACACCAGATATAATATCTTTTTTCATACTTGTATTTAATTGTGATTTTATGTCTGCTAATTTTACAATTAAGAAAGGCTCAAAATTAAATATATGTGAGAAGAAATCTGCATTTCTTCCTTCTTCTTTTGAATGTTCTATCATCATATAACTAGTTCCATTCAATAAACACATTGAAAAGAAATCGGTTTGTAATAAAATATTTTGTATTTTGTCTTCATTTTTGTACTTAACAAAATCTAATATATATGGAATAGTTACTTCTGAGTTAGCAATACCTATTTCTTTTCCATTCATATCAAACTTGTGAGATACTTTTTGTGAAGAATCATATTTTAATATATGAGAGCGAGTCATTGGAAAATCTATTTCTTCGTTTTCCTTACGCTCTTTTGAAGTTAATGAACTTTTTTTATTAGAAGTTCCTACTTCATAGTAAGAATCTCTATATATTATATAAGTCTTTTTAGTTTTATTAAAAAACATTTATTATCCTTTTTTTATTTGTCAAAAATAGAGAAATCTTTTACTTTGTTAGATAACTTCTTCTGCTTCTCTTGAAATGGAACTACTATATTATTAAGTGTTTTTAAACTTTTATAAGTTACACTTTTTTGGCTTTCTGATAATTGAAGAGGCTTTTTAAGTTTAATAAGAATAATGAACTCTTTTTCACTCTTTTGTTCTTCTGTTTTTGTGAATAACCAACCTATAAGTGGTATTTTTGATAAGAAAGGTGTTTCATTGTCATTTTCCTCTCTAGTTAAATTCTTGAAACCACCAATAACGATAGTTTTATCTAAATCTTCAAATTCAGTGTATATTCTCATTGATTTACCACTAATATAAGGAGCTTTCGAACCATCTTCACGTTCTTCGAACTTATCTATACTAGAATAATCAATCGCACCATCTATGATATAAGAATCACGTTGTGTCTTGTTAATTGTGAATGTTGATTTAAAACCTGTTAAAGCATAATTAACAGTGAATTTCTCTATAACTCCACCAAAATCGGTAGTAGTTGCTGCTGCATCTGTACCAGTTTGTTCTTTTGTAAAATAAGGAACTTTTTGATAATTTGTAAAACCAGCTGGAATACCAGTAGCAGTAGATATTACCCATCTATCAACTATTGATACATTTCCTATTTGTTGTAATGCTTGAACAAAACCAACGTTATTTCTAGTTTTTGAAGCACCACGTGCTCCAATACCTATAGTTCTAGAACCTTCTACGCCAGCAGCAGTTGCAGTTGCACCTATGTTTAAACTATCTAAGAATAATGTTCCGTTATTACCGACTTTTAATAAATCTTTATTTAGTAAAAGATTTTCCCAACCAACTTCCATAGCATTTGCTTTGCTTTTTTGTAATGACAATAATATGATTTCACCACTAATTAATTCGTATCTTTCTTCTATATTTTTAAAGAACTCTGTTATAGATTTAAATTGTGAAGGAGTTGTTTCTGCAAGAATGAAACCGCTCTGACTATCTTTAAAGCTTATTAATGGAAAATTATCTTTAATCATAGTAACAAAATCACTTTTGTTTTTATCTCCAAGTTCGAATTGGAAACCAGTAGAAACAGTTCCACCACCACCAGAATCTGAACCTGTCTCAGAACTACTACCACTAGAAAAATCTATAAGTAATCTTCCGTTTCTTTTTATGTCAAAAACAACTTCTTTTGTTTTTTGTGCATACAACTTTGAACCAGAAAATTCAAACCAAATATCACTTTGTTTTTCTAAATCTTCAATTAATTCTTCAAATGAATAAGTTCCAAACAATCTAACTTTTAATTTTTTTGAAGATACAGATTTTGGGATTATAGTTTGAATATTGAACTCTTTTTGTATAATCTCTTTTAATGTATAAAAATCTAAATTAGCTTCTATAGTTATTTTTTTAGCTACTTTTTGAGGCTCAACATTTACCATTATAGTATTTTTTATTTTAGATATTTTATATGTAAGAACATAATCTGAAGCGATATTAACAACTTCTTTTAATTCTTCTATATTTGATATTTTATAACCTTCATTTATAATAAAGTTCTGACCTTGTAAAATATAAGTTTTACCTGCGAACTTACCTAATTTTTTAAGTATTTGACTTATTAATTTATTTTCAGTATAAACTAACTTTTTATCATTGTGTGGCAAGATTGAGTTGTCAATCATTACCTTTACTTCTTTAACGTTTTGCTCTTTAAGATGTTTATTATAAAAATCTATGTTATCTTTCTGTATATCTTTCTTATACTTAGCCGCTGTGTCTTTAACATTTAAATGTTTGTAATCCTCACGCATATCTATAACGAAGTCCCCCGCATTAGCTATTGAACTTAATAGTGGTAATAAAATTAATGAATACTTTTTCATTTTTGCTCCCTGGTTTTATTTTATTTCTCTTATTATAACAATAAAACTTAGTTTTTATTTTTTTTATAAGCATTTCTTAAGTAAGAATTATATATAATCAAAAAAAAAGAGAAAAAATATGTATTCTATTCTAAATATTGAATTAAAAAATTTTATTGGCTTGCGAAAAATTAGTGACAAAACAGGATTGTTTAATGTTACTTTCGAAAATGATTTAGATAAAACATATTTTTTAATATTTGGTGAGAATGGTCAAGGAAAAACTACACTTTTAGAAAACCTAACACCTTTTAGTAGGATGTTCTCACGTCCGATGAATGTTTCTATTGAATTTCCAGCACATAAAAAAATAGAATTTATTAATACTGCAACAAATGAAACGATACGAATAGAAACATACTGGAAAGAGGAAGGTAGCACAAAAGGATATATCTACTTAAATAATTCCACAGAATCTACTACCGAAACTTCAAAGGGGAATATCACTGAATTTAATTATCAAATAGAGAAAATATTTGGAAGTTATGATAAATTTAAAAATTCTTTGTTTCTACAGCAAGGCATTCTAGAAATTGTAAAGTCAAGTCCAACAGAAAGAATTAAAATTATTAATAACTTTATAAGTGACTTATCTATATATAATTCCATTAAACAACAATCGGTTCAAGAAATAGAAATTATTAAATCTAAAATTAAAGATTATGAAAAAAAGCAAACTGAATACAAAACATTTGAAAATAAATACATTCAATTGTCTAACTTTGAAGAGAAACAAACTGAATTTAATTTGAAAATTAGACAGGAAGAATTAATAACTCTAGAAAAAGAAATAGAAGCACTTAAAAGAGATGAGTTAGAATACTATAAAATAATTAAAGAAATGGAGCATTACGAGAAAAAAATTATAGAGCTCGAAATTAAGGAACCCACTAAAAATTTGAATATTATATCAACTAAGATAAAAGAATTAGAAAAAGAAAATAACGCTTATTTAGAAGATACAGAATACATAACTCTTATTTCTGGGTTACAGTTAGGGTTAGAATATAATAATAAAATTATTGAAATGGTGAAAAATCAAAACATAGAAATTAATATAGATTACATTATTGATAATATTGAAGAAATAGAAAAACAATTGTTAGCAGTAGAACAAGTAAGAAATGACTTAATGATTAAATCTGAACTAGAAAAAAAATTACAAGAATTAGAAAAATTAAAAGAAAAATTAAAAGAAGAAGAGGATAAATCATTATCTGACAAAATAAAGATTACAGAAACATTATCCGAAAATACGACTGAGGATTCCCCAGAAGAACTTATAATAAAACGAGATATTATAAAAAATGAGATATCGTCATACGAAAAACATAAGAAAATATTAGAAGATAAAAATACTGAAATTTCACAATTGACTATAAAAGATACAGAAGATACAATCGTTAAATTGAATAAAGATATTCAGGAATTAGAAAAGAAATTATTAGACACTAACGAAATGTTAGCTGATAATAATAATGAAGAAAACAAATCGTTATTAAATGAAGAATTGAATTTAGAGAAAGAAATTACTAAATTACTAAATATAGACAAACCAATAGTTGATATTTTAAATATAGTAAATAAATATGATATTTACTATAATAATCTGATATCTGAAATTACTAAGGTAGAAGAATTAGAAGCAATAAATAAAGAATTATATTTAGTAATTAAACAAATAGAGTTAGCACCACAAAATATAATTGAATTAATAGAAGATTTGGCAAATTTAGATATTTTAAAAATAGAGGCGGAATTAAATAGATTCTTAATTGATATTGAAAAAAATGTGTTTTTAAAATCAGAAATCAAAAAGAAAGAGGAAGATATTCTAAATATTAAAGATTTAGGGGAATTAGAAAATACCTTTGAATTTATGAAAAAAAATAAAGAAAAATATAGTCGTGACCTAGAAGTTAAGATACATTTGACAGAATATTTGGAAAAAGATATTGTTACTTGTGAATGCTGTGATAGTAAATTAAGCAAATTAGATATTCAAAAAAAACTATTATCATATGAAACAATATCAGAAGAAACATTCATGGAAGTGACAGCAAAATATAAAACAGCAGAACAAGATTACTATAACAATAAAGTGGAATTAAAAAGAAAACAACAATTAGAAAAAGAAGTAATTGATTTGAAAATAGAATTATCAAAGATTATTATTAATGAAAAAGAATATCAAAAATTAAAGACAGATAAACTTAAAATTAATACTTATTCATTGGAATGTGAAAACTATTCAAAATTAAAAATTGTTGAAACAGAGTTGAAAGAAAAAATATTAAATATAAATACGCTAGGTAAGACACTCGAAGAACTATATAGTATTAAATCTGATTATATAAATATATATTCAAAAATGGAAATAATAATATTGGAAAAATTTGAATTAAATAAAATGCCGTTAATTATTCATGAAGATATTCAGATTAGAATAAAAGATATCAACAATAAGATATTAAAGTATGAAAAACTTAATAATGATAAAAATGATATAAAAGATGTTTTAATGCAAAAATCAAAGGAAATTATTCTTCTTAATGAGAGTATAACAATATATAAAGCACTAGAAAAAGAAATTCAATTAATTTCAGCAGATATAAAAGATATAGATATTGAATTGTTGATACAGAAATTATCTATTGTAGATAAAAATATAGATAAAAATAATATTTATAAATTATTGGTAGCAAACCTTAAAATATTGGAAAATGATTTATTAAATATTAATAATAATCAATCTAATAACATCAAGGAGATTCAAGCTTTATTAAGTAAATTAGATAATATGAAAGAGAAAGAAGATATATCAGTGGTAGAGAATAAAATAAAAGAATTAAAAAGCGTAATTAATATGAAGAATAATATGGGAAGTGCTATTATTGATTTACGAGGTCTTATTATTAATAAGGATACATTAGCAATATTTATTGATTTAACAAACAAGAAAAAAGATGAAATAGAAAACATTAATGCTCTATTGAAAAATAAAGCAAATAACAATAAGAATATATTGAAGATGAAGGACGAAGAAAATAATTTAAATGTATTAAGTAAGGAAATAACTTTTTATCTTACAGAGTTAAAACAAAAAACCGAAATATTTGAAAAACTTAAATATGTTTCAGTAGTTGATATTAAGGATAAAATCTATAATTTTAATGAAATAAAAAAAGAAATAGAACTATTTGTGGTAGAACAAACTCAATATCAAGAAAATAAAGAATGGATAGAAAGTACGTTAGAAGTATATAAAAAAGATAAAGCTGACTTTGAAGAAAACGAAAAAGACTTATATATGTACACTAAAATTAAAAATTACAGTGATAGGATTCGAAAAGCATTTGTTGGAAGTTTTTTTGCGAACATAACAGAAACAATTAATGACATTATAAGTAATGACTTCGGAACATTAGGTAATCTGAAAGTAGAAATTAATCAAACAAGAGCTGATAAATTTGATATTTTAGTTCGTGAAGATAACGAAGACTTTGTAAATAATGTTAATGACATTTCTTTATTAAGTGGTGCTGAACAAGCGACTGTTGCACGTGCTATTTATTTTGCGTTAGCACAATTTACAAATTTTGGTATATTATGGTTAGACGAGTATGACGGAATGTTATCGGAGACTAATAAAGATGGATTTGTGAAGATGCTGGATAAAATCAAAGATAACTTGAGTATTAAGCAAATCTTTATTATATCCCACGATAAAAATATGATTTCTAACGTAGATAGAGTGGTGTATTTATAATTTATTGAATTACAAATACACGAAAATAAATTCTTTTGATTATAGGAGAGGGTAGATGTAAATTAATTGTCGTTCTTAACTCTTCTTTTAAGTCTTCTTTTCCGCCTATCGACATTAACTCTTCTTTCGTCTTACTAGAACATACGGTTAATATATTATCAAATATTATGGCATTATAAGTGTCAAACATACTCTCTGAACCGGACTTGTTTAATTCAAAATTTATTTTTATTTTTAAATAGTTCTTTTTACTTTTAGAAGAAGATAAATTTACGATAATATCTTCACTTTCCTTGATAAACCCCAATTCACCATCAATTATTTCCATAGGAACTTCTTTTTTCATTTCACCGTTCATAGTAGTCGTTGTTTTTGCTTTTTCCATCATATCTATTTTTTTATATAAAAAATATCCACCACCAGTTATAACTCCTATCATTATTATAGATAGGAAAATTAATATTGTTACTACGCTTTTGCTATTCATCTTTGAAATCCTTTTTATTGTCTATACTTTCTGTAATTTTTGCTGCCATTTCTTTCTTCATTGACGAAAAAATCTTTCTTAACTGTCTTTCGTTTATTCTCATTATAATATTTAAAGCATCTTTTTTATTTATAGAATATAATTTAGATAGAATTTTTGCTGCCTTTCTAGCACGCATTTTAGAATATACATTTACCATTTTATTATCTATTGATAATATTATATCATCTTTTAGTTTTTCTAGTTTTTTTCGTGTTATTTCTATTTTTTCTGCTTCTTGCTTTATTTCTTCTAAAATTTTATAATTATTTTCTTTTTCATTTTCTATTAGTTCTAATTGCATATATAATTCATTATTGAAATATTCACGTTTGGTGTCAAATTTACTTTCAGCTTCTTTGATATTCTGAATTTTCTTTTTAATAAAATTAAAATCCCTATTAACGTCTGTTGCTTGAAGTATAGAAATATTTAATAATAATAGTATGAATATTTTTTTCATTTTTCTAACCTGTTTTATATATATTATAAACTAAATTAAATGTTTTTTAGACGCTTAATCTCTTTGAGTAATACAATATCTTGTATTTCTTGATTTTCTTTTTTTAAAATTAGTACTTTTTTCACACTATCAATTTCTTCTTGAAGATATTTGAATTTTTCTATTTCTATATTTTTTTCTATTAATAATGAATTCAAATAGTCTATTTTTAATGTATTGTTCTTTATTTGGTCAGACATTTGGGACATTTCTGATAAGATTAACTTTACATTCATTGTATCTTTAATATAACTTTCTATACTATCTTTAGAATTTAGTGATTTTAATTCGTTATCATAAACTTGTTTAATATTTGATATTTTCTGTATAGAGAATTCATGTTCTTGTTTTTTCTTTTCTAATATAAGCTTTTCAGTCTCTTTTAATTTTATTATCTCACTATACAATTTTTATTTCGCTTGACCATAACTTGATATTAAAGAAAACAATTCAATAGTGAAAGAAGACAATGTATCTATACTCCACGGTAACAATATCATTATACTCATAAATACAAATATAACCTTTGGAATAAATGCAAGGGAAGCATCTTGTATCTGTGTAGAAGCTTGAAATACAGATACAAGGAGACCTATAATTAAACTGGTGAGTAAAGGAACAGCCGACAGTAATAGTATTATATAAAACGTATTAGATATAATTAAATTAATGTCTATCATTTATTCTGTTTTTTATCCATAAATTTATTTATTTTGTTGAAATATTCTTCTTCTATTTTAAAGTTTTTCATTACTATTATTTCTTCTTTTTTATCTATGTTGTATTTCTCTTTAAAGTATAACATTTGCTTTTTTATTTCTGTACAATCATTGAAAAAAGTTTCTGGTAATTTCTCTAATATTTTTATTAATCTAGTTAGAGACTGAACAGTATTCTCTCTGTTTTTTTTCATTATATTATATAATATATTATCTATATGGTTTATAATTTTTAACATGATAATATTTTTATCTTCATTATTTTTTTTACAAGTTAGACAAAGCATTATATCACTTCGCATTTTTGAAAAGTTTATTTTTTTTGTTTTTATTAAATTTAAATACATTATTTATTCTTACTTATTATTTTTTTTGTTAATTTGGCACGTTTCATTAATAAAGAAGCCATATTTTCATCAAATTCTAACATTTGAATTTTTAAGTCCTCTAATTCTTTTTCTGAAACTTTAATTGATTTCTCTTTATTTAATATCTTGTCATTTAGCTTTTCACTTTCTTTAATTATTTTAGAAATTTCTTGGTTTAATGTCAAATCTTCCATGTTTTAGCTCCTATTTTATCTTTATTATAATGTTTAAAAAATACTTTCTAGTATTAAGTCTAGTTTTTTATCTAAATTGTTATCAAAGTTTGCATTATCTGAAATTATCAAACAATGCCCTGGTTTAATATTATTGTCAGAAATTATATTGACAATAGTATTTTCTATATATACGTCTTTTATAAATTCATAATCTTTTTGCGAAACATATAAATCTATTTTTGAAGAAGCTTTTATTTCATTATATATTATATCAAAAGTGTTCCTGACAATTTTATCAGAATTATCTGTAATTTCTTTGTTTAGTATTTTTTTTAGTATTTTTCTTACAAGCATAGTGTTCTTTTCTTGCATTTTTTCTATTTTATCGTCTAGATGTTTCCCATATTCTGTTAATTTTATTAAATTATTATTTATATCTTGTCCTAACAATAAATCTGATTGTTCTTTGAATGCAAGTTTTATATCTTGCGTTTCATTAGAAATGATATCCAATTTTGCAATTATCTCTTCTAAAGATATTTTGTTTATTTTAGATTTTATATCAGAACTTTCGTCGGCAATAAAATTCTTTAATACATTTATTTCAGTTGTTATTTTGTCTATACTTTCAATACTGATAGGATTTATCTTTTCTTCTTGAATCGGTTTTTTCTCTACCTCTTTTATTTGTGCCTTAACTGTTTCTACATAACTATTTTTTACTTCTTCTGCATTTTCATTTAGATTTGTTTCATCTAGCTTGGGAAGCTTAAATGCTTCTACTTTTACATTGTCATTCATTTTATTACCTTTTTGACTTTAATTCTAAGCTTACATTTATAATATTATTCTCTTTGAAAATATCTAACATTTCTATCACGTTATTGTAAATGATATTTTTATCTGCTATTATACTATAATTTGAATTTGTTTTTAGAGGTCGTACTTTATTAACATATTTTTTGAAATTTTTTAAGTTTTTAAACTTTTTTTTATCAAATATAATAGAACCATCTTTATAAATATACAAATAAATGTATTTTTTCTTTTTGTTATTTACTTTTATTTCACTTTTTGAAGAAGGGATTTCTATCTTTTCTTTGAAAGTTTGATTATGAAAATACAAGATACTAAACATTACAAAGATAGACATTAATATTAAAAAAACATCTACTAATGGTGTAATATTTAATTCACTGCTTTCTTCATCAAATAAGTTCATTTTTCATCCAAATGATTTTTAATTCATTTTTATAATATAGATAAAACACTAAACCAATTAAAGCAGTACTTATTCCGTACATTGTTACTTCAAGAGCCATTCCTAAATTATACACAATAATTGCGAATGAATCATCTTTTGTGAATAATGATTTATCCTTAAATATAGTTAAAATTCTATCCACTGTTCCTATTAAACCTAGAAAAGGTGAAGTCATATATATAATATTTAAAAAGTTTAAAGACTTTAAATAATAAGTCTTTATGTTGTTATTATAGTCATTATTTAATTTTCTTTTTGAAAAGAAAAGTATTATAGTGAAAAATATTATAAAAAATACATAAGCAAATAAAATTGCTATTACAATGCTATCCATTTAATCTCCTTATTAAAAATTAGTTGTAGCTATTCTATTAAAACGAATACTATAATTATCCCAATTAATACTAAACCATACAAAAGAAGGTGTCCCTAATATATGTTTTGCTTGAATAGTTCCCCAAAATCTACTATCATTGGAATTATCTCTATTATCACCAATCATAAAATAATTATCTTTCTTTACTGTATATATACTATACTCTATTCCGTTTTCTTCTTGTATTTTATATGGGAATTCAGTTTTGTATGGAAACTCAGATATTGTTCTTAATACACTATATTGTTCTAATTGATTTTGTAAATCTGGGCTTAACTTTTTTATATCTATTTTTTTTATATTTTCAGCATTTGGAATGGACTTAAATATAACTTTTTTAATATTATGAATTTTTTTGTGTATTTGTTTATAAGGTTCTTGATAAAAAACTTTATTATTAATTGTTAATGACTTAAGCTCTTTTATATTAATATCAGAGGGAACCACCTTGAAATTAATGAATAACTTTTTGTTTTTGAAAAATAATTTATCACCTTCAATTGCTACTAATCTTTTTACATAATAAGTATAAGGATTCATTGGGGGTCTAAATACAAGAACTTCCCCACGTTTTGGTTTTTTGAACTCAGTAAGATGACCTGTTTTTGTTTCAATTATTTTCCACTCTAAGAAAGGAATTACTGGGTCGTTTATTCCATAAGCATGTTTATTTACAACCACGAAATCACCAGTCATTAAAGTTCCTTCCATCGAAGCACTTGGAATTATAAATGATTGCCAAGCAAAATTTATAAATAGTATTATTATAATTACGTTTCCTATAAAACTATCCCATAAATATTTTTTCATTAAATGTAGTATTTTTTTCATTATTAATTTATTCCTTTTGTTTAATTATATCATAAAAACTCTAATAGTATTTGAAATTAAATAGATTGCATTTTTTTTATATATTTTTCTTTATAATAAGACATATAAAAAACACAAGGACTATAAAGATGAAAAATACAAGTTTGGTACTATCAACGCTTTTATTAGGTTTTGCTTCAACATTAAGTGCTGAAATAAAAATTAGTGAAAATAAAGATTACGTTGGAGATGTTAGAAAACAAATAGATGATAATACAAAATTATCCAATACATTTAAATTTCAAAAAATTGATTCTGCTGATATCCAATTTACAGACCACTTTCATGGTGCTGTTAAAATAGAAAATAAAGATAGCATTTTGGATAATTTTAACTTGAAAATTGGTTTTGACGCGACTGCAAAATTGAAAGGCGATTATTTAATTAATTTTAAGACGCAAACAGACCAAAAAAAGATTAGAGGATATGGAAGTGTAGGTTTTAATTTCTTTGATAATAAACTATCAGGAAATTTTGGTGCATTGAAAGTAAATACTCCATTAATTAGTAGTAAAACAAAAAGTACTGTTTATGATAGTGTTTATAATGCTGGTTTCGTAAGTAGCACTTTTACTATAGAAGATTATAGCTTTTTTGCATATAGTGGTTATATATCACACATTAATCACGAAATGATAGAATTTAAGAAATTAGACAATGGATTGATTACTGCCGGTGCTTATTTAAACGATGGAGAGGTTAATGAAATGAATATTCAGTTCGCTTTTGAACAAGATAATTATTTACAAACTTATGGTGATATAATTAATACATTCAGTGATACTATTAAAATTAAAACACAATTTATATATGAATTGAATAAGAAAAATATAGTTCTTGCAGATAATTATTTAGTTGGTGGAAAAGTTGCTTATTTATATGACGCTTCTAATTATTTTTCAATCGCTGGTAATATTAAAAAAGAAACAAAAGCAGGTTACACAAATACTTATTTTCATGATAATAATGTAAAAGTAGATACAAATGGTCTTTACTATAATACATTGAATCAGGCTTCGAAAAGTGCTTTAAAAATATCTTACAAAAATAAAATTAGTTTGTTTAAAAACGAGATATCAATGATAAAATACTTTGATAAATTTAATGATAAAATGTTTGACGAAAGTAATTATGAAATTGATTTAGTTACAAAATTTTCTGTTGATAGATATTTTGAAAACACAGAAATTAAATTAAGTGGAGTATTAGTTAAAGAAAAAATTAATAATACTTTCAAAGATTTTAATATTTTAAGAGCAGATATTACATATAAATTCTAAAATACTATTTACACTTGTAGAATGCACTATTCTTCTACAAGTGATATAGTATCTTGTATCTCAAAGTTATAACTCATATCCATTTCTTCATATATAAATACTTTTAAATTAATATTAAGTTGTTTAAATATCTTAGATAATTCATCCCTTACTTTTATCGTAGGCGCCATGAAAATATAGCTTTTTATTCCTCTTTTCTCTATTTTTTCTAAAGAATTTTTAACATTTTTTATCATTCCTTCTAACTCGTTTAAAGTTAGTGTTAGATTAAAGCCACCTTGCCCATTGGATATAGTTTTATTATCTACCTCTTCACTTGCCACTTGTGAAAAAGTGATAATATTTAATACACCATCGATAGCATATTTATTAGTAATTGTTCTGGACAATTTTACACGTATAGAATTAACTATATCTGAAATTGCATAATGAGATAATGGTTTATCAGCAATTGTTTCTAATATAGTCAATATATCATTTATAGGTATATCGTCTTTTAATAAAGACTGTAACACTTGTAAAACAACACCATGTGAAGAGTTCTGAAGCACTTCTTCAACTACGATTGGATAATATAATTTTACCTCATCTAATATCAATGCAACATCATCCCTATTTATTATTTCAGCAGCATTTTTCTTTATAAGCTCCATTAAATTAGTGGCAATTACACTCGGTATTTCTATTATAGTATAGTTTTCTAATATAGCGTCATCTTTTTGTGAAGGCGAAATCCAATATGCATCTAAACCATAATTTGGGTCTATTATTTTTATAGTATTTTCTAGAAGCTGTGATTTATAACCAGGGAATGCCAATAACTTATTATCTTCTATTTTAAAACCACCAATAGGAACTCCACGTAAATATAATTTATATTCATTTGGTTTTAAATTTTTATCGTCTGATATGTTTATTTTAGGAATTATAAGACCTATATCATCTATTAATTTTTTCTTAATACCTTTTAATTTATCTATAATAAAGCCATCACGTATTGACCTAGCTAAGTTATAACCTACTTTTAATTCTAAAATTTTTAAATTTAATTTACTTTCAGGTAATTGTGGTTGTGCTTGTTGCTCTTGTGTTTGTAAATTTTTATCTACTTGAACAACCTCTTCTTCTGCTGAAAACACATCTTGAACTTCACGCATAAATGCTGTATTATCTAGTTTTAAATTAATATAATTAAAAAGAAGGTTCTTTTTATCGGTTGAATTTCTATATATAAAAAAACTAGTAAGAATAAAAAATATTCCTAGTATAACTAATGGTGGAGTTGGAAATCCAGGTATCATAGTCATTAGTAACATTAATACACCAACTATTAAAAAAGTAGTATATTCTTTTCCTAATTGTTGTAAAACACCAAGTGAAAAGTTCTTCTCGCTATCATCATTAGAACGTGTTAACATTATACCTACTGCCATAGACAATATAAATGCTGGTATTTGTGATACCAAACCATCACCAATAGTTAATAATGTATAAACGTTTGCACTTTCTGCTATATCCATATCATATTTTGTTGCGCCTATTAAGATACCAGCAAATATATTTATAAAAGTTATAATGATACCAGCAACAGCATCCCCTTTAACAAATTTACTAGCACCGTCCATAGAACCATAAAAAGAAGCTGTTTGACTAACTTCTTTTCTTTTTTGCGTAGCTTCTTCGTCTGTAATTACACCGGCATTTAAATCGGCGTCTATCGCCATTTGTTTACCTGGTAAAGAATCTAGTGCAAATCTAGCACTTACTTCTGCAACCCTTGTTGAACCCTTTGTAATAACCATGAAATTTATCAAAACTAATATTATAAAAGTTATTAATCCAAGAACAAAATCACCACCTACAACAAAATCACCAAAGGCATTTATTATTTTACTTACACTTTCTGCACCATCTTGACCATGCCCTAATATTGCCTTTGTTGAAGCCACATTCAGGGATAACCTAAATAATGTTACGACCAATATTAATGTTGGAAACATAGTTAGAGAAGTTGGGTTTTTTATATATACTGATATTAAAAGTATTAGGAATGAAATCGCTAAACTTAATAATAATAAAAAATCTAATAAAAAAGAAGGTAATGGAACAATCATTGCCATAAAAATAGATAAAATACCTAAAGTGGTTAATATTTCCTTTGGTATTCCAAAATTTTTAAAGAATATTAATATTTTTCTCATATTCAATAAGCCTTATAGAACAAAACTATTAGATAGTTGCCCAATTATTATATTCCAGCCATCTATTAATACAAAGAACCCTAATTTTACAGGCATAGAAATTAAAGAAGGCGGCAACATCATCATTCCTAGAGACATTAAAATAGTACTTACTATAATATCGATTATTACAAAAGGGATGAATAACAATAAACCTATTTCAAATGCTGTTTTTAATTCACTTATTACATATGCTGGTAATATTGTAATTAAATCAATATCTTCTATTTTGGTATTTTCTTTATTATTGATTCTGTAAAATAAAGCTAAATCCTTCTCTCTTGTGTTTTTTATCATAAATTGTTTAAATGGGTCCGTTATCTCAACAAATGCTTCTTGATATGAAATTTGTTTTTCCAAATAAGGCACTACTCCATTATTATAACTTTCCATTCCAATTGGTTTCATTATGAAGATTGTCATTATTAAAGCTAAACCCGTCATAACTTTTGCGGGTGGTATTTGTTGCAATCCAATAGCTTGTTTTAATAATGAAAAGACAATTAAGAATCTAGTGAAGGTTGTCATTAATAAAAATAATGTTGGTAAGAGAAATAGAAAGGCCATTAAAACAGATACATTTAAAATTTGAACTAACTGTTCTGGCTCTCCAATATTGTTGATGTTTATTTCAAAAAATGATTTTGTTTCTGCAAATAGTGGGGAGCTGATAAGCATAAACAATATTACGTATAATAATTTTTTCAATTTTACCCTTTTTTTTGATAAAATTATATCATATTTTTTAGCTAAACAGAAAAAACGAAAATTATAGTATAATAATATAAAAAGAAATGGAGACAGTTAAGATGACAAAAGAAGAAATAAACAGTATGGACGCAAATAAAATATTAGAACATATAATGGATGTTTTAAGTAACCCTACGAATATATTTAATACGGGTAAAAATTCTGATAATGATAATGAAAATTTTAATAATGAAACTATGTCAGAAAATGTAGATAATTTAAAAGAAACTATGGGAGTTCTTATAGGTAGATTAAATTCTATATTTGCTACACGTAATGTCGCGAATGATAGCTTCTACAGAAATGGCGAACTAGAGTTAGTTCAAGATTCATTAATAGAAATAGAAAAAGATGGTAAAGCAATACATTTTTTTCCAACTATGAATATGGATACAGGTGAACAAAGTTTTGTTATTGGAACACCTGATGAAAGTGGAAAAATAACATATTTATTCGAGGGAATAGATAGTATTTATAACGCTATCGATAATGCAGAATTTCCAATACCTGGTCACGATAATGCTACTATTGGTGAAACTGCTTATAATGAAGACGAGGAACGTAAAGAATTTGCACCTATCTACGGAACAAGTGAAACAGACTTAAAACGCGTTGATTTAAAAATGGACTCTATAAAAAGTAAAATAAATAAGAGAGTTGCTGGTGATGAAGTTCAAGACCTTATTGATTCTTTTATACCTTGTTTAGAAGATAGTGCTAACTACGCGCAAATGTTAGAAAATAATAATACTTTTTCAGAAATAAATAATTTTAATAAAAAATATAGAAAAGAAGAAACTAAATATTATGATATTGAGAATACTATATTTTTAAAAATGTTAATAGAACGAATTCCAGAACTGTCTGAAGTTAAGATAATGAGAAGTGGAGATATGTCAGAAGAAGATAGAGCAAAAATAAAAACAGTGTTGGAAAGTCATGGCCAAGAAGTAGAAGGAAAAAAAGTTGATTTAACAAATGGAATTATAGATACTGTTGAAGCAATGCAAGAATACTATACTAATGATATATTAAATTCTGAAGCAGTTAAAGATAGAGTGGTAACAGAAACATTATTAGTGAAAATAGACCCTGAATTTCATAAATACATGACGAGCTCAATAGTTTTAGAAGAAATAATGAAACGTAAGAATATATCAGTAGAAGATAAAGTTAAGAAATTTAATGAATATATTAAAGATTTTTCTAAGCTTGACCCTTCTAAAATGTCAGAAGAAGAAAAAACAGAATATCTAAAGACAAAAAAACTACTGGGATTAGATAATCATAAATATGATGAAAAAAACCCGCCTGTAAATGAAAAAAATATTGATAATTTTTCAAATAGTATATTTAGCAATAATAAAAATATTGTGACAAGAATACGAGAAATGTATCCAGACGATTCTAATGCCTTATCTGAAAAATCTAAAAAAATGGGCGATAAAGATATATTAACAGATTTTGATGAAATTTTTGGTGAAAATGCACACAAAGGTATAGATAATAACCAAAGTGTTTTTGTTGCTAAGGCACAATTATTTATGTTAAACGATGTTAATGGACCAGCTGTTTCTATGATGCAAACAGCACTTAATAATTTTCTTCCACCTTCATTAAAATTAGATGAAAAATATATTAATAAACCAGAAAAAATAGCTGGTATGATAGAGAAGAATTTAAATACAATCACTAAGAATAAAACAGCAAGTAATTTAGCTTATGCATTAGATTATATTGGTAACCCAGGTGATAATTTTGGTACTCATGAATGGTACTCCGAAGGCGTTGGTGGTAGAAAAGGCTCAGTTATAGATGGAATATCAAAGGGATTTGGTATGGCGAAAAGAGCTGGCTCAAAAGCTATGACACCTCCACACAATGGAGATGACGTAAGTGCTAAATTTGATTCTATGTATATAAATAATATGTTTGATTTACAGCAAGCTACAAATTCAGATTCTAGCCTTAAATTAGAGAACTTATTAAGTCAAAATTTAGAGTTTAATTTTTCAGGAAGTGACAAACCAGCGCATACATATCTTAAACATTATGAAGGAATGAAAAGAAGTATGGGACTAGAAGCATTACAACCAGCAAGAATGAAATTAAAAGCAATTCTTGAAAAAACAAGAAATGGTAGTGGATTAAGTGAAACTGATTCTAAATTTATGGAAACTATTGACCCTACTTTTATGTTAGAAGAAGGTGAAGAAGATAATGATATTTCATATGGTCAAGATAGTGTTCAAAGTATGTTTAAAAGGTTTGACGACCCATCAGATGCTGCAAATCAAAGTAGTAATGCAAATGGAAACAGACAGAGAGAGTTTTTGAGTAAATATAAAAGCAAATTTAAAAATAAAGACGATATTATTTTGAAAGAATTGGAATTATTAAAATCAGCAATAGGTGATGTTAAAAATAATTTAGATAACAAAGTGGAAGAAACACAAGAAATTGTATCTGATGTATCTGTGAATATGGACGAACCAGAAGCTAAAGTAAAAGCATCTGAAAGTGAAGAAGAACTAGAAGCTAAAGTAAAAGCATCTGAAAGTGAAGAAGAACTAGAAGCTAAAGTAAAAGCATCTGAAAGCGAAGAAGAACCAGAAGCTAAAGTGAAAGCATCTGAAAGCGAAGAAGAACCAGAAACTAAAGTAAAAGCATCTGAAGGCGAAGAAGAACCAGAAGTTGAAATAGAAATGTCTGATATTGAAGCAGAACCAGAAGTTGAAATAGAAATGTCTGATATTGAAGCAGAACCAGAAGTTGAAATAGAAATGTCTGATATTGAAGCAGAACCAGAAGTTGAAATTACACAAACTAAATTATTAGAAAATAGTGAAATAGTAGAAGAAAACAAGGAAGAACAACTATTAATAGAAGGACCAAAAACAGATGTTGTTATTGAAGAAACAGTGTTTATGCTGGAAACACCAGCTGCAATGACGGTGAGAAAATCAGAAGAAAGATTATTAGAAAAAGAAAATGCTAAAAAGAACGAAGGGAAAAATTCTAAAAAATAATTAACTTAGGTTTTTCCTAAGTTTGAAAATATAGTATTCTTCTTTTTAATCGCACGCAACAATCCCTTATTTCTTAACAATCTTTTATTTTTTTTCGCATACATTAGTATAGTGGATTTTTTATTATCAAAATAGTAAGTTGGATTTACAAATTTATTGTTTAATTTTAAGCCAAAATGTAAGTGAGGACCAGTAGAACGACCAGTATTACCTAAAAAAGCAATATGTTGCCCTTTTTTAACCCTAGAACCCCTTTTAAGACCCTTTGCATATTTATTTAAATGTCCATATTCACTAACAAAACCATTTTTGTGTTTTATTCTAATATATCTACCATATGAACCATTACGCCCTATCCTAGTTATTACGCCGGATTGTGTGGCATAAATCTTTGTATTTCTATAATTTACAAAGTCAATACCATGATGCGCCCTTCTTTTCTTTAATATAGGATGATATCTACTTTTTGAATATTTACTTGATATATAGGCATATTTTAAAGGAACTTTAAATTTCATTTTCTGATATTGTTGTTTTAAATCATTTTTTGATATATATATATTATTCACATTATGGTTGGTAGAAGTTATATAGAATTTTTTATATTTATATATATAGAATAGTGAATAAACATCACTTCCTATTTTAAGAATCGCACGTTTAAAATGACTAGTTTTATTTTTTTTATCTTTTATTATAGATATAGTAATATGATTACCTTTATTTATAGAAATATTATTTAAATCTAAAAAATTTCTGATTAGAACATAATCATACTTTGATATCTTTTGTTGCAACTCGTAATTGTTAGAAGCGTATATTAACTTTTTTTGGTATTTTTTATTTTCGAATATAATTTTTGCACTAATTGTATTTAATACACTGAAAAACATTAATATTAGAATTGTTTTAAGTTTAGACATTGTTATCCTTTTATTTTAATTCTTCTTTTATTTCTTTTTCTGTTTGTTCAAACTCTTCTATTATTTTTTGATATTTACTTAATCTAGATTTTTCTATCTCTTTTAAAACTTTTACAGTTTCATTTTTTTCATCTGTATATAAATCCATTATTTTTACACCTTTGAAGGAATTGTATTCCCCATAAAGTATTTTAAATTTATTTTTTTTATTAATTCTCCCTATTAATGGGTCAGCTATATTTATATTGGAAGTTATTATAGTTCCTTTTTTAATATTTAGAAGCTTTTCAAAATCAATTTGGTCTTCAAATAATATTGCATCAAAGTCCATTTCTGTTCCAGCAAGTAATGCTTTTATTTCTCCATGACGTGTTTTCTTTCCATATGAAGAAGGTAATAGAGTTTTTGATAAAAGTTTTCCCAAAATGGGTTCTAAATAAATAACAGGATAACATATTTGAATATATCCTTCCTCCTCTTTACTTTTGAAAAAGAAAGTTGATATTACTACTACTTCATTTTGTGCAGCAATTTGTATATTATTATGACTGTTTTCCTTACTTTCTAAAGCAAAATTGATAATATTTATTGGTTCCCAAGCGTACTTTAGTTCTTTTAAAAATATTTTAATTAAGTATTGTAAAATTTCTAATTCTATTTCTGTAAAATCTTTTGGTGCTTGTTTATCTTTCCCAGCACCACCTAGTAGTATATCAATAACAACAGAAGCAATATTATGATTTATTTCTAAAACAGCATGCCCCTCAAGAGGCTTCATTGTCATTATATTAAAAGAGGTAGGGTTTGATAATGACATTGTAAATTCATTATATTGCATCTGGTCGGAACCTACAAATGTTATTTCAACTGCTCTATTTAGCAAGGCAGTTATCTTTGTAGATAAAGTTCTTGAAATTTTATCATGTAAATCATTTAATGTTCGTATTTGCTCTTGCTGTATTCTATTTGGTAAAGAAAAATCAAATATTGGAAAAGCACGATGTTGTGCCTTTACGCCTTCACCATATTGAGTGGAGTTTCTGTTTTCAGTTGAAGCATGCAATGTATCTTCTAGGTCTTTTTTTGTTAATTTTTTCACTTATTTCTCCACTATTTTATTTTCAAATGCGCCGTTTAATCGTAAATTATTTAATATATTAACTATTTGTCTAAATGGAATATTTACGCTATTTAAGGAATCTATTAATAAACCAATTGTCGGTTTAGAGTTATTCTTTATTTTTACTTTTATTTCATTCTTTGTTATTAAGGTATCACTATTACCAATTATTAAATTAAAATCATCACCAGATATCTGCACAGGCTTTATTAATGTATTATGACCTGATATTAATATCTCGTTATCCATATCTATTATTATATCATCAAATGTCTCTATCTCTAAATTTATTTTCATAATATGATACATAAAATCTAAACTTTCTTCGTAATCCGGTCTAGACAATTTGATATTTTTCATATCTATTGATACTGCGGTCTGATATCCATACTTTTTATTTATCGCTTCTTTTATTTTAAAAATATATTCTAAGTTGGGTGTTTTAAGGGATAAGTTATAAGTTCGTTTATTTATTAATCTATTAGGTATTTCACGTTCTAATATACAGCCATTTATTAAAATACCATTATTATTATTATTCTTTACAGAAATTTTACCTTGACAAGTAGCATATTTTTTTCCATTACCAGCCTTTAAAAAAGTAAATACTAAAAACCCGTCTTTTATTGATTTAGCATCACCAATTGAAGATATAGTTGCTGAAAACTTATCACCCTTTTTTAGAAAAGGTGATAAAGAAGCATTAATCATTATTGCAGCAACATTTTTACTTCTTACATCCCTTGCGTTAATCTTGATATTTTCTTTTTTTAAAACATTGAATATTAAGGAGTTTGTGAATTTTGTTCTGTCACCAGTTCCTTTTAAGCCTATTACTATTCCTTTTCCATATAGATAATTACTTTTTTTATTTGAGAAATCGGCAATGTCTGCAATAGTTATCGCATTTAATTGTAGGAATAACAAGGTTATAAATATAGCTTTTTTTATCATAATTTACTTCTTTTATTCTTATTATAAAGAAATCAACTTTGAAAATATATGATTTAATTAAATATTTCTTTATAATATTATTAAAATCATAAAGAGAGGAAGATAAAATATGTATTACGTATATGTTCTAGGTAATAACGAATTTTTAGAAAACTGTAATAAATATATCAAAGATAAAAGACTTTCTTTATCCACAACAACTGATGTAGAACTTTTTAAGAATCAAATAACAAAAACTAATAATAATAATTTTTTTATTATTATTGATAGTGATAAAATAGGAAATCACAGTAAAACGATGATTTTATTTGGACGAGATTTAATTACCTATAAATGGCTAAAGAATGCAGATATTAATCCGGATAGTTTTATATCTTTTGATTTAAATAAATATACAGATATTGAAAAGAGAATACTTGATATTATTGAAACAAAAGAAAAAATAATAGAACCTAAAATTATTAATAATTTAATAAAAGAGGAAAGTGAATTTATTAAAGAAGAAGTAGAGTCGGAAGATATGGAATTTGATGTAGATTCTATGATAGACGAAGCTAATAATATGACTAGTGATTTTGATACAAATGCTGTAGAAGAAGCAGTAAGTAAAGTTGTTGATTCGCATACCGCAACATTAGATATGAAAGATATAGCAGTAGAAAAAGAAAAACCTAAAAAAGCAACAGAATTTAGTGCTAAAAAAATGGATATACGCGGTCCAGATATAGACGCTGATAATGATAAAGTTTCAGAAGATGAATTAGAAGCCTTAATGCGTGAATTTAATACTAATTCAGACGCAGACGAAGATACTACACCTAAAAAAACAATTAAGAAAAACACAGTTGGTCAAAACTTAGTAGAAACTCTTGGTGAAGACGGAGCTTACGAAGCTTTTAAGGCTAATGAATTTTAAATTAAGGTCGTATTAATATCCCAGCTGATAACATTATTTGATAAACGACCTGTGTTATATCTTTTACGAATAAAAACATTTTAGAGTCAGTTTCTGACATAATGAAAATAGTATCGGAATTAGATATGCCAGAGTTTAACTCTTCCACGGCAGTGATAAAACCATTTTTACTTAAGATAAAAATCTTATCTTCATCAGCCTTATCTGTTAATCCACCACTCCATTTAATTACGTCTTTTATAGTAGTCTTAGAATTGATAGTATAGGTATTTGGAAAATATACTTCACCCTGTATGGATACAATACGGTTTTCATCAGTTACTTCTATAACATCGTCCTGTTTTAACTTTAAATACATTAAATCATTAGGATTAGAAATTATAATTTGCCCTTTTGTTTCCACTTGTCTTGCTTCGTCTATAAAGGCTTGCATTCTTTTTTGCTCTGATACTCTAATATTTTCTTCTTCTTGATTTCCGCTATTCGCATAAGCTAATCTTTTTTCAATATAATCTAATTCTTTATTAATAGATTCTTTTTGTTGTTCTGCTACGGATTTTCTATATATCTTTATTCTATTTAAATCTTCTTGCAATAGACCCATTTGTGCCATTATTTGTTTAAAAGCATTCTGTTTATCTAGGGTTATATAATAAACTCTATCATTTTCCTTATTTACTATTTTTATCCTGATATTTTTATTAATATTTGTTTTTATTAACTCTATCTTGTCGAATTGCTTCACCTTAATATCAATTGATTTATTCAATAAACTATATTCTATATCTTTTGCACCTTCACGTGTTAAGATGAAACTATTAAATTTTCTATCTTGCGTATAATTCTTTAATATGCTTTTTAAGCTTTCTTCTTCTTTCTTTAAAAAGAATTTATATTTCTTCTCATCTATTTGAACTTTGACGTAATTATTAGATTCTGGAACGTATATTACATCACCATTTCTAAATTGAAAAGAATCTATATTTCCACTCATTATGAAAGAATATAAATCTATATGTTTAAGTGTGGCATTCGCACGTTTAACAATTATATTTCGATAATTACTATTTTCTAATAAACCACCTGACTTGTCTAAAAAACTTAATAATAAGTCATTAGGAAAACCAGTATAAGAACCAGGTTGTTTTACTTTTCCAGCTACAATTATATTTATTTCTTCATAGCCCAATATATTAATATAAGATTGAATGTTGGACTTAAAAAGAGTTTTTAATTTTTTATTAATCCTTTCTTCTAATTCTTTACTTGTAACACCTTGTGCACGAACAATACCTATATTTGGAATAAAGATATTACCTTTTAAATCTACATTGATTTTACTTGATAATTCTATCTCACCCCATATATTCAACATTAGTTCATCTTTATAATTTATCTTATATGTTTCATTGAAAGAATTTTTTTGTGTTGAAAAATTACCATTAAAAAGTTGTGAACCGAATATTAGTTCATTATTTTTTACTTCCTCTACATTATTTGTTTCCTCGACAGCCGTACTTTTTCCATGTAATACAGAAAATAATAATGTTAAGTATATGAAATATTTTTTCATTTTAGTCCTTTTAGTATATTTAATCTTATTTTATCATAAAATAGTCAAAAATACAATTTTTAAAGTTTATAATATTCTTAGGTAGGTATTGATATATGGAAGATTTTAAGATTATTTTTATAAAAAAAGGTGTTGATATATACTTTTACATTTCTAACAATATAGAGAAAGTAAAATATGATATTGAAGAATTTTTAAAATACGATAATATATTTTTAAATATAGATAATAATAATGGCTTGGCTAAGACTGAATATTTAATCAAAGATATTATAGATATTTCTGAAATATCTAACCCTGGTTCTGAGTTAAGAAACATTGAATGGATAAATCAAATAGATTATTTTTCTATTCTGTCTTTTATTAATCACAATAAAGAAGAATTCGTTGATGCAGATAATGAAAATATAGATTTTAAAATGTTATATCTTAAAATTAATAATAATAATACTTTAATAAAAATAAAGAAAATACTTCAAAATCAACAAGAAGTGAAGAGTGGGAATCCTTATTCTTATATAGAAAGCATAAATAATGAAAAATATTTCAATTATATTAGCGAAATAGTATTTATTACAGATAACGTTTTTTCTGAACAAGATATTAGTTTAATAAAAAGTGGTGCTAAACCACTTTTCTTAGTCTTATCTTCTTTTGGAAAAATAGTTGGTTCTAGTGTTGATTGGGAGAAAAGCAGTATTATTCTTCATAAAAATAAGTTTGATATATTATTTCAAATAATAGATAAAAAATCTTAATTATCTGATAATTATATTATCTTTAGATTTTTTATTTTTTACCCTTTTTTTTATCTTTTTTTTATCTTTTTCTACTTTTAGTATTTCTAGTCTTCCAAATATACCTTTAATATAGAGATTATTCATTTTGTTGTTAATTAAAAAAGAAGGATTTATGTAGCCATTTGCTATATAAACAGCAAATGCAGTATTTGACTTAAAAATACTACTATAATTTGGTTTTCCGAGCTTTGTATCTATTGTTACTGTAGAACCATTTAATAATGCCTCTTTTTTATTTAATAACATATAGATAGAATATATATTTCCTTTAGACTTAATAACTATTATATCTTTTAATAGTTTAAAATTAGCAGTATAAATTATTTGCCCTTCTTTAATTGGATAAATATAGGCATTGCTATTTATTTTATTTGATATAAAATTAGGTCTATATACTAATTTAGATGTTTTATCTTTTATAAATTCATACTCTGTTCCAAATGAAGATATGAAAATTTTATCTTTCGTCTTAAAATAATTATTGAAAGAATAATTATTTATCTTATTATATTTAGGTATATTATTTTTTTGGTCTATTTTAATAGCCTCTTCGATTTTATTTATCTCTTCCTTTAAAACAATTTGTAAATAATTAGTTATGTCTTTTTCTTTTAAATCAGTTTTTATGTTTTTTAATTCATTATAAAATTTATTATTTATTGTTATTTTTCTTATTTTTTGTTTATTCTTTGATTTTAAAAAATAAATTTTACTAGTATTAACATTATTTACAACATCATATACAGACAATAAAACAAAATTGTTATCAGGATATTTAGTAAAAGGGTAAGTTATGTTATATATTCCTTTATCTTTACCCTTGGATACTAAGAAATCTTTTTTATTATTAATTAATATTTCTTTAATACCTGTGTTATCTAATAACGATACTTGCATTGAGAAAAGACTTCCTGCTTTTATCATATTTAAAGATTTTTTTAATATCTTTATTTTTGGTCCTAAATTATCTACCTTAAATTTAAACTCAGAAGTAGAAGAATTGCTATATAATGAATTATCAACAGCTTCTATCTTTAGCTCAAAATTTGTAGTAGTAGTAGAAAAAAAGTTCATTAATTTTGTATTTTTTAAATTAATGATATAATCATTCGTTTTTTTATATTTAACTTTCTTTGAATAAAATGTTACATATTCATCTGAAGTGTCTTCACTTTTATAAAACAACTTTATATATTTAATATTACTGCTATCTTTAACTATAATATTATTATCTAAATTTTTATTGAAAACTGTTTTATTTCCAGCATATTTTATTGTTGGTGGCTCTTTATCAATGGTTATGTAGTCATTTTTATATGCAAAAAAAACTCCGCCTATTAAAACAAATAAAAACAATAACTTCCTTATTATTCCTCTTTTTTTCAACTTGTTACGCCTTCTTCACCTATTTCTAAATGAATTAAATTGTTAATTACATTTACTTTTATATTAAAATTACTTAATATAAATAAATATTCTAATTCTTTATAATCATTTTCATTAATATCATCTTGTGCATGTATGTCATCTATTTTTTCCTTAATTTCTTTAAGTTCATCAAATATAAAGTGTAAAGTCACATCTTTAAATATATCGAACTGAATATTATTTGGCAATGTTTTTATATTCTTATAAATGTTTTCATTTATAATTTTTGAAATATTTTCCAATTGATTATTATCATCATTAATTTCTTTTATTTCTATTTGAAGAATAGAAGATAATTCATTAGACGCATCTTCTGCGCTCTCAGCATTATTTACAAAATGTTCTACTATTTCAGTAGTGAAACTATGTATGATATTATCATAATGGTCTTCTGATTTTTCAATTACTTCTATAAATGTATTAAAACTAGTATTTATTTCTTGTATGATATTATCAAGTAATGGATTGTTTATTGATAAATTAGTGTTATCGGTTAATTCCTCATAAGTAATAGTATTATCATAATGATAAAGTTCTTGTGTTAGCTCATATTTGATATTAAATATTAAATATTTGAATTGTTTTGCCATTTCTAATTGATATTCTATTAGAGGGTCTTTATTAGAACGCGCCTTATGATGATTACCCTGTTTGATATTTTCTGCATCTTGCAAGTGTAATCTCCAGTTTCTATCTATCGTTTCTAGAAATATATTTTTAATATCATATCGCAGAACCGCTTCTTTGTTATCAATTTTTTCATTAATAATCTCTAATATATCCCCTACACTATTTATTTCTTCATTATTAAATTCTAATCGAATATCTTCAATAGTTTTATTTTTAGCTATATCTTTTGTATAATTATCTAATTTTGATTTAAACAAACTTTCATCATCTATGTTTGTAGATAATATTTCTTTTCTAATAGAATAGATATTATCACGTTGGTCAGATATTATTTTATTATATTTAAACATTTCTTTTCTACTATCAAAATAAATATTTTCTATCTTAGACTGTTGTTTTTTTACTATATTATTTAATAATTCTAGGGATACACCAGCTTCTTCTTCGTCGATTGCCTCTTTTAATCTTTTATATAAAAAATTATCCTTAGAAAAAGTTAAAATTTCATCATCCAAAGATAATAAAAATACACTATCACCACTGTTACCTTGACGACCAGAACGCCCTTTTAATTGATTATCTACGCGTCTATTCTGATATCTTTCAAAACCAATAACATACAAACCACCAATATCTAATATATCTTGGTCTATTTTTATATCAACCCCACGTCCAGCCATATTGGTTGCTATTGTGATAGACCCTTTTAAACCAGCGTTTTTAATTATTTCAGCTTCCTGTTCATGTTGTTTCGCATTTAATAGATTATATTTTAAGCCTAATTTTGATAATTCAGCTGCAATATCATCACTTTGCTTAATATGAAGTGTTCCAATTAATAATGGTCTTCCTTCTTTATTTATATCTACTATTTCTTTTATTAAAAAATCTATTTTTTCAGAAGTTGATACAAATAATTTGTCATCATGGTCTATTCTGGCTATTTTTCTATTTGTAGGAATATCTATAATTAAACTATCATAAATTTCTGTAAATTCTTTTTTCTCTGATATTAAAGTTCCAGACATACCTGACTTTTTGTTGAATAAATTAAAATAATTCTGATAAGTGGTTTGAGCTAAATTTTCATTTTCTTCTTTTATTTCTACGTTCTCTTTTGCTTCTATTGCTTGATGTAATCCATTTCCAAATCTAGTATCTTTTAAAATTCTACCGTTAAATTCGTCTATTATCTTTACTTTTTCGTCTGCTATGATATAATCAACGTCTTTTCTCATTGTATGAATCGCTTTTAGACTTTGTAATATTTGGTGCGAATATTGAAAGTTTCCGTTAGTATATAAATTATTTATTCCTAAAAGTTTTTCTATATATTCAAAAGCATTGTTATTAAATACAATACTTTTATTTTCCATATCTATCTTAAAATGTTCTTTTTTCATTTGTCGTGCTACCGAGAAACTTTTTAAAAAGAATTCTACATTGTGGTCAGCAGACCCAGATATTATCAATGGAGTTCTTGCTTCGTCTATTAATATACTATCCGCTTCATCTATAATAACATTATCCAGATTCTTTTGGCATACTTCATTTATATTATACGTTAAGTTATCTTTTAGATAATCAAACGCAAAAGTATTGTTTGTTCCATATAACACTTTTGAGTTATAATTTAATACTTTTTTTTCAATTGGCATATCATTTGAAATGTAATTAGAATTTATATTTAAATATTCGTAAAAAGGTTTTAATTCTTCTGCATCACGGTTAGCGAGATATTCATTAACTGTAACAATATAAGTATTCCCTTCCTTAGCATTATATAAACTTGCTAATGCTGCTACTAATGATTTCCCCTCTCCCGTTTTCATTTCTATGAAATTACCATTAATAATAGATAACATACCTATTATTTGAACTTTGTAAGGTGTTAAACCTAACGAATTAGTCGCTGATATACATATTGCCGCAATAGAACTATTCATATCACTACCATTATACGTGTTTTGTAATTCATCTTGATTATCATTTTTATATTTATCTACTAGTTCTAATATTTTATTAGCTTGCTCTGTATATTGTTTTAACAACTTGTTTTCTATTGAAAAATTTTTTATTACGCTTGATATGAAATTGCTTATCATCTACTAAATCCTTGAGTTACTGCTTTTATGTTTTTAGATGATAGCATAATTTTTTAGTTATTTCGAAACTAATCAAAAAAAAATTTTATAATATATATAAAAATAATGTATATATTAATTTAAAGTACGATAAAGGTATATCAAGAAATGATAAAATTTGGAACAGATAAATGGAACAAAAACAATGAAATAATCTGGGACGCTAAGAAAGTCGTTAATGGTCATTTTATTATTGTTGGTGGTTCTGGAAGTGGTAAAACTTTTAATCTTAGAAAAATTTTACGTGATATGACATCGCAAGATTCTTCAATTGTAGCACATATTATCGACGTTCATGGCGATATAGACGTTGGAAGCGATATCACCAGCACAGCAAAATTTAGTGAAACTTCAGAAGTTGGATTACAACCTTTAAAAATATCTGAAGACTTGGATTTTGGTGGAGTAAGGAAAAAAATCAGAAGTTTAGTTGCTATGGTTAATAACACTACAAGAAAACTTGGTCCTGTTCAAGAAACAGTTTTTGTAAATCTTTTAATTGACTTATATAGAGCAGCTGGTTTTTACCAAGAAGATTCTAAAACTTGGAGTTTAGATTATGACCCAAGACGAAATTCTAAATATAAAAAACAGTATCCTACAATGGGTGATTTGAAGATGTTCGCAAAATATAAATTAGAGCAAATATTTACTGGCGCTAATACAAAAGCAGTACACAAATTAGAGGTTCTAAACAAGACTGTAAAATCAATAGAAACAGCGTTACGAAATATTACAAAAAATCAGCACGACGAAGACAAAATGATTAAATTAGAAGAAAAATTAGAAAAACTAAAAGGCGAGGCGAAAAATTTATATAGTGAATATATAGATTCTATAAAAACTGGTAGAGAATTAGACGATATATTAAAATATGATAATATGGAAACTATTAAGCGAGTATATGAAAAAATAGATGGAATGTTAAACACTGGTATTTTTAAATCAAAGAAACCAGATTTTGATGAATCTAAACCTGTAAAAAGATATGATATTAAATCGTTAAATAAAGATGAACAAATAATGTTTGCAGATATACTATTAGAAGATATATTTATGCAAGCAAAAGAACGTGGCGAACAAGAAAGCGTTAATACTTTTATTATTATAGATGAGGCACATATATTTATAAATAATGAAGATACTCATATTATAAATGTTATTATGAAAGAAGCACGTAAATTTGGATTAGGACTTATATTGGCTTCACAATCTTTTGAACATTTTAGTGACGATATTATCGCCAATTCAGCCTCTAAGTTAATACTAGGTATAGATGAGATGTTTCAAGAGGCTTCTGCAAAAAAACTTCGTATAGAAGCTAAGAAATTTAAGTATATAATTCCAAAAAAATCTGCAATGATACAAATTAAAAATAGTGGTAGTTCAGAGAATAAATTTGTAGATATAGATTTTTAAGGAATAATTAAGAAAAAATAATGTATAATGACAGTTAACTTATAATAAGGAATTAAATTATGCGAGAATATAAATTATATAAATTAGCTTTATATAAAACTAAAAATGGACTAATGGGAGTTCAAAATTACGTGAGTGATATTTCACTTTCAGAGAGACACTATGACGAAGAGGTAGATACAGGACGAACAACACGTGCTAATAAACCAATATATAGTGGTAAGATTTTTTTTGAAACAGAAACTATGCCTTCTACATTTGTAGAAGTTATTGAAAAGAAATTTAATGTTAGATATTTCTATGACCTAGTTATTGAAGAAGATGACAAAGCAAAAAAAAGTATTAAAGAGTGTACACTTGTAATTGAGACAACAGATATCATTTTTGGACAAGTAAGTGCAGTTCGTAGAACTAAGCCAAAAGAAGGAAATGATTCTACTAGACCATACGTATTTTTCTCTTATGCAATAGACACAAGTGTTTTAGATAGTGCTAGTAACAAGGAAGAATTTATTTCTTTTATGGCTGGTCGTGGATTGCGTTTAGGTGACAGTACTTACCAAGACAAATATCAATTTAGTGGTTTTTATACTTTATTTGAAAATCAAATACCAATGTTTTCACCACTAGCTTATAAATATCAACATTATTTAATTACTATACAAGAGAAAAATGGTAATTTTTATATTAACAATGTTAATCCAAGTGGTGTGTTTTCTGAACACCCTATTTTACTACGTGGTAATGTTACTGGTATTACTGAAAATGGTGATAAAAAAATTGTTACTATTGAGAAATCAGCAAATTATGATGAATTAAGAAATGAAGACGCAACACTTTTACCGTATATGGCAAAAACAGTTGAAGTTCTAGAAGAGGGCGTTAAGAAAATGACATTTGATATTATTACGAAAGAAACAACTGTTAAGGTTGGTGATGAAGTTAGTATCGAATTAAACGAGGATAATTTTACTAAAATTCAGAATCCTAAAATTTCTATGGATAATCTTCAAATAGATAATTTAGCTACAGGTAAGGAAGAAACTTCTAAGCCCGCAACTGAAACTGCACCAGTGACTGAAACTAAAGTAGAAGAAACTGTTGAAACACCAGCAGTAGAAGCTAAAACAGAAGAAGTTACTGAGACACCGGTAGTAGAAGCTAAAACAGAAGATACAACAGAAGAAAATGTAGATTTTGATGGTTCATCTATTCAAGAAGACGTAAAGAAAGAAGATATTCCTTTTTAATCTGGAATTTCTTCCTCTTCAATAACCTCTTTTTGAGGTTGTTTATTCTGCTGCTCTTTGTTTTTTTCTCTTTCATCTTTATTAATCATATATAAATACTTTTCTATAGCATCTTTCTTGTCTAACACAATACTAATATCTATTTGTTTTATATTTGAATTATGTTCAATATTTGAGGACAGACTTTCTTTTACTTTTGATATTTCTTTTGCAATTTCTTTATCACTAGTTTTTATGTCTAAGTTAGCTTTATCTTTCGTTCCTGAAAACTTTAAATGTATAGTCTCATTGTTATTTAATTTGATATTAATATGAGTTAGGGGAAGAGACATTTTATGTTCTACTATTTTTGTTATATTTTCCTCTATTTTATTTTTTAATTCGTTTTTATTCATTTTAATTAATATAAGTTTCGCTTCTGTTGATTTATATTCTATTTTCTCAATATTAGTTAATTGAATATTATTATCTATTTTTATGTTTTTAATACTTTCTTTTTTATCAGATACAATAGAAACTAATTCTTTTATATGTGATGATATTTTTTCATTTTTATTATTTAATTTTTCTATTTTTGTTTCTTTTTCTTTATAGACGACAGAAGTATTTATTTTAGTGTTTTTATTTAATTTAGATAATAAAAAATTTGTTACAGTATTTTTAGTATCTTCTTTCTTTATTGTAACTTTTTCACTATTAATCTCTTTAGAATTAGTAACCTTGACACCTTCTATTTGTATTTCAACTTTTTTAAAATTTTTGAATTTTATTGTGAAAAGTTTATCTTCTTTTATTTTTTTATTTTGTGGCTGAGTACCTTCTTCCTTATTTTCTTTTAATATATTATGAAACTCTGCTTGTGCCTGTTTAAAAGAAGTTATTTCATTGTTCTCATTTAACATACTAGGAATATCAATCTGTTTATCATTTAAGTTTATGTTAGTATTTTTTTTTGTTTCATTGTTCTCAATTAAAGTGCTTTTTAAATTGATTAATTTTGATAATTTTGATGTTGGTTTATCTTCTGGTACTTTTTGCGTATTATTATTTTCTGTATTTTCTTTAATAAAATTATTAAAAGAAGCAGTTTTTGAAGATTTAAGAATTTTTTCGACTTTTTCTGTTGTCTTACTGGTAGTTTTCGCTGTTATATCAATAGGTGAAATCATTATCTTTCACCTTTTATAATCTTATCTAAATTAGATATATTTATCTCTATTATATTACTTTTAATATTTTTGTCTAATAATTGTTTGAAAATATCTATTTTGTCGTAACTGAAATATAATATACTTCTAAATAAATTTATTTCGTCTGTTTTAAAGACAGTTGCACCTTTTGTAATTAATAATTTTATTTCTTCCTCTTTTTCTAAATTTATCTTTGTTATTAAATTATTGAAAAAATATGGTAAGTCCTCTACTTCATAATTATTTGATAACATATTAAAAATACTATCAGCATTTTCATAATTTTTCTTATAAGTTTCTAAGAAAGCGTAGTGACGCAAGTACGTTGCTGTTTTATTTGTGAAAAAGTTTATCTTTTTTAACTTATTGGTTTTATTAACAGACATTAACATTTCTATATATAATTGTCCAATGACAATAGGTTCTTTCTCTAATAAATTTTGATATATTTTTATATTGTCTTGAATATAAGAAGTGAAAGCATATCTAGTTGAATGTATATTCTTATATAGTAGATACACTATTTCATCCATTTTATTTAAAATAGAGGCAGCTTTTAATTTAGAGATATTTCCGGTTTGTAAAAAAAACATATAATTTTTTGTGAAGTTATTAAGCTTATTATTTACAGTGATATCGTCGGTTTTGACATTAATTCCTTTTTTATAGAAATATTCAAATAAAGCTTTTGATATAGAAGTATATTTAGAAGATTTATTTTTATTTAATACATTTTCTAATGTTTTTGTATTTATTTTTCTTAATTTTAGTTTATATTTTTCTAATAAAACCATATAAACACCTGATAATGATAATTTAGGGTTTTTATAAAAACTTTTATAAAAGAAACTATGTGCTTTCTCGTAGTTAAGAGATTGTGCATACAATAATCCAATATTATATAAGTCATAGGCGTTTATATTTTTTTGACCATTTAACTCTTTTTTGTAGAATTCTAATTTTTCATACACGCCTAACGATTTAAAATCTTCTTTTTTGTTAAGATTTATATTTTTTAATGTTTGGTATTTTTTATTAATATCTTCTTTTGAAATCCCTTTTATTACATCTTTACTTTTAATATAAGAATCATCTGTCGGATATATGAATTCTGAATGTGCAAATAACAAATCAAGGAATAAAGAATTCGTTTTATCACCGTATTCCATTAATTTAGTTTTCTTATATTTATAATCATACAATTCTTTTTTTTCTTTAAGCTTTATCTTAAATATCTTCTTGTATTTAAGAATACCTTTTATATTCGGTTGATTTAATATTTTTATTGCATTTTCAGAATTACCGGTATTAATATATAAAAATAGTTTAATGTAGTCATTCATATCGTTCTTATCTATATTCTCTATAATATTTATAGCCTTGTAATTTTCATTGTTTAATATATATAATATAGATAAGTAGAATTCATTATAGTTTATAGTTCTTTTATAATATTTTATTGCTTCGGTATATTGATTGTTATATACTAACAAAGCAGAATATAAAATTTTTGTTTCATTTTTGGCTGCTGTAATATTGTAATTATTTATTAATTTTAAATAATTATTTATATTTAAGTCTTTATCTAATTTTTTTATATCAATAAGTGCCTTAATATATATAATTAATAATTCTTCGTTATTTATACCCGTTTTAAATAATTCATTAACTAATTCTAATTGTGAAGCACTAAATAAGTTCTCCCTGTTATATTTTAAATAGGTAATAATGTTTATATTATATTGTTTTTTAATTTTTAGATTATTATTATTTGATTTTATTTGTTTTAACTCTTCTAATGCTTCACGAAAATTTTTATTCGCCGCATCTACCATTGCTAAATTATATAATGTTATATTTTTTTCATTTGATAGCGTATGTATCTCTGTATGTGCAATTGGGCTTAATAGGAATAATGGTATTACTAAATTAAATATCTTTTTCAAAAAAATCCTTTTGGTTAAAACAACATATCTAATTTATTTTTCATTGTTTTTATTTTATCTTCTGATTCTACTAAATCTGTTTTATATCTTTGGTTTAAGTTTTTATATTCTTTTACTATGACAAGTGCTTCTATAAGCTCTTTTTCTAAATAATTTAAATTATTTTTATTTTTTTTTATTTCTGTCTCAAATATTTCTATAACAGCACTATCGTTTAAACTTTTATTTCTAGTCTTTTTTAGTTCTTCTTTTGATTTTAAAAGTAAGGTTTTAAAGAAGAACATTTTTGAATAAAAATAAAAACTAAGTATTATAAATATAGTTGTTAAAATCCAACTGAAAGTAAAATCTATCATTTAATTACCTTTTCAAACCTATTAGCTCTTTTAGTATCTCGTCCGCCGTAGTAATAGTTTTAGAGTTTGCTTGAAAACCACGTTGATATACAATCATTGCTACAAGAGCCTTACTCAAATCGACATTACTTTTTTCTAAAGAACTACTTAAAATTGAGCCAACACCTGGTTTTAAAGCCGTTGTTACATCTGCTGCACCAGAGTTTGCACTACTTCTATATAGATTACCACCTAGATTTTCCAATCCCGCATTATTAGTAAATGTAGCTAAACCAACCTGTGCTAATGATTTAGAAATACCATTACTAAATGTCCCATTAATTGTTCCAAATTTATCTATTGTTATATCAGAAAGCTCACCTTTTGTATAACCGTCTTGAACTACTTTATTCGTTTCTGATATACCTGACTGCGAAACTATTCCATTTAAATCCCCGATACTTCCAAAATCTAAAGTGAAAGTGTTTGGCACACCTTGTGGGCTATCGTTTGATAAAAACGATAAAGTCGCTGGGGTGTAAGAATACAAAGCACCATCTGGAGAAAATCTTATCTCACCAGAAGTTGTTCCATTAAGAACTGCTGGCTCCTCTATATCTGCTTTCCAATTCCAGACTATAAACCCGTCCTTATTTGCTGTTTCTGCTTTCTCAAAAAACATATCAACTGTATGTGTATTTCCAAATGTATCAAACACATCTGTCGAAATAATATGCGAAGCTGCTTGCATTTCTCTAGTTTGGATACTATTACCTGGAACAGATAATGAATTTAGCCCCATCATTATATTCGTGAAGTTTTGATTTTCATGTTGCGCGTCTGGAAAGCCAGAAACGTTTAATCCAAAACTTTTAGTTCCAGTATTTTCTATTGTAATACTTCCATCTTTCATAGACACTGAACCTTTATTATCATTCTTATTTACTAATGGGTCACCTGACTGGTCAAGCGATAACTGTATTAAGTTTTCTAAGTTTTGTGTATCACTAAAATAATAAGTAGGGTTATTATAAAAAGAACCAGAAGCATTAGTGGCTACAAGTGTATTTAATATATTTCCAAAATTATTTAATCCATTCGCACCAGCTGGTAATCTTAAAGTTGCACCAGCATCATCTAACACAGAAGTTAATGCAAAATTTTGTAAAAAATTACCTATTTTTTCAATTTGTCCAGTTGTTTCATTTACACTCAAAGCACCTGTTTCGTTTTGAGGCAAGGCGTCATTAATGATAAATACTAATTCTTCCATAGTTGAAAAATCAACACCATACTCAAAGTCTTTAGTTTGTGTTAAAACACCAGTTGCACTATCTTGAAAAGTTACAGATAACACATCTCCAACATTTAAGTTTGCTGCATTTCCATTGATATCTTTTGTCCAATGAAAACCTGTTTCTTTCATTGAAGGCTTTAAATCTTTATTTAGTTGATAATTACCGTCTAAATAAAATCTATCTGAATGGTCTGACACATCCTTCTCACGATAAACAAAATTTCTTGGTTCTTTTAATCCCTCTATTTCTAAAGTGATTCCTTCACCAGCTTTTAAATTTATTTTTTCTCCATCTACATTAAATAATTCTGACATATCATCTGAATTTAAGAAAGAAGTTTTATCCATCTTTAATGGTTGTGAATTTCTAGAACTTTGTAATGGTTCGAATATAGTGTTTAATTGAGTATTGTTTGAAACTATTGTATCTACTAAACTGAAATTATCAACCATTCTACCTTTTCCGTCTATGAAAACTTGATTATCATAGTTTTCACCACTAGGGTCACGTAATTCTTTATTTATTAAGTCTACTATTTGTCCCATACTTGTGAAATCGTCTTCATAATTATACGTAAAATTCATATTTGGACCACCATTTTGGTCAATTAAACTAACAGTGATTGTATTTCCAAATTCTAACTTTATAGGATTACCAATAGCGTCATGTAATTCATTAAAATTATCATATTTTGAAAAAGGATGAGCCGCAGGGGTACCTTCTTTTATTGTATCACCATTATTTAAATTTGCTGAGACTTTTAATGAAGTTGTCGGTTGAGGGTCAATTTTCATATGGGGGTCAACAGTAATTGTTTCTAATTTGTTACTACTATTGATGTTGAAATTTCTTTCGTCTGCTTGCCAACCTAATACTTTTAATCCATTATTGTTTACTAATGTTCCATTTGCATCAAATTTAAAATTTCCATCACGAGTATAATTTTTAGTATCTGCATTATCAGAAGATACCATGAAAAAACCGTCACCTTGTATAGATAAATCAGTTATCCTATCAGTTGATTCAATAGGACCCTGACTAAAAACTTTTTCTATTGAAGAAACCTTTACACCTAAACCTATCTGTTTAGCATTTATACCACCGAAGTTATCACCTGGTGTTGAAGCTGTATTATATGTTTGACTAACTAGGTCTTCAAAAGACACCTTTGAATATTTAAATCCATCTGTATTTGCATTTGCTATATTATTAGATTCTACATCTAGTGCTTGTTGGTGTGCCGCTAAACCCGTTAATCCTGACCATAAACTTTTTAACATATGTTTTCCTCACGTTTTATATTTATTATAAAGAAAAGTTTTCCGTTTTTTTTGGTATAATTTTAGTAAAAAGAATATAAAGAGGTATTTGTGGATGATTTAGTAAGTTTATTTGATAAAAATTATGGCATCATATTAGTATTAGTATTCTCCCGATTTCTATTTATATTTGCTTTCCTTTTCTTATTATCCTCTCAAGCTATAAATCCAAAAATTAAAAGTTCTATTGCATTATTTTTTACTTTATTCACTATTTCTTTTATGGATTTTAATTTACCAAACAATATAAAGGTACTAGAATTAGCAATACTATTCTTAAATCAACTATTAATAGGATTTACTATTGCATTTATTATAAATATAATATTTTATGCCTATAAAATGTTTGGTGAACTATTATCTTTTTCTGCTGGTTTATCTATGGCACAACTTTATGACCCATCAACAGGAATGCAAGAACAAATATTTAATAAACTCTTTTATATAGTTATTATTTACTTGTTCTTTTATAGTGGTTTTTATCAAACTATTATTATTGGAACACAAAATCTTTTTATAATTTTCCCGTTAGATTATAATTTAATTGCAAACACTAATATAATAGAATTTGTTATGGAGAAAATATCTTTTACTTTATTGAGTATATTTATAATGTCACTACCATTCTTTTTAATTACTACATTGATAGACGTATATTTCGGATATTCTACAAGAAATACCCCCGCATTTAATGTCTTTGCAGTTGCTTTTCAAGTAAAATTTTTACTTTTATTTATTTTATTAATGATATTAACACCCGAAATTACTACTAATTTTACAAATATGTTATTAAATTTACAAGAGGATTTTCTAAATGGCTGATGAACAAGAAAAAACGTTTGAACCTACAGACCATAAAATAGAAGAATCTAGAAAAAAAGGTGATATTGCAAAAAGTCAAGAAATAAATTCATTTGCAGTATTAGCACTAGGCACAATCTTTTTAGTTTTTAACTTTTCCATAATATCAGATAATGTAATTAAAATATTTTTAAGTACTTTTCAATTTAATTCTTTTTTTAAGATGGGTGAATTAGATATTGATAATGTAAAATTTTTGATTAGTAATTTAGTTACTAGTGTTGCATTAATACTATTACCATTAATGGGGTCTATATTCTTAGTTGCTATAGTTGCTAATATTTCACAATTTGGTTTCTTAGGTAATCCATTAAAAGTAGATTTTTCAAAAATGAACCCTATCTCTGGATTTAAGCAATTATTTACTATTAAAAAAGTGATAGACTTTTGGAAAATGCTGATAAAATTTATAATTTTATTGTTTATTTTATTTTTTATAATATATTTAGATATTAAAGACATAGGTAATCTAATGTTTTTTAATTTAAATGACGCTTTTTTAGGATTTTTTCATTATGTAAATAAGATTTTAACGGTAGCACTTTCTATAATTGGTGTATTTGCTATAATTGACTTAATAGTTGTTAGAAGAACTTATTTTAAAAAACTTATGATGAGTATGCAAGAAATGAAAGATGAATATAAGAATATGGAAGGTAATCCTGAGATAAAACAAAAAATTAAAGAAATGCAGCAGAAAATGTCACAACGTGATTCTTTTAAAGATGTTTCTACTGCAAAGGTAGTTGTGACTAATCCAACACATTACGCAGTTGCAATTTCACAAGACGTTGATAAGAATGGAAAAGAATTAAGTGACCCTATTATTGTAGCAATGGGAACTGATGAAAATGCATTCAAAATTAAACAAATTGCTCTTGAACATAATATAGAAATTATAGAAAACAAACCATTAGCACGAGCATTATATGCAAATGGAACAGTCGGACAAACTATCCCAGAAGAATTAATGCAAGCTATTTTTGATATTCTGATAGAATTAGATTATATTCAAGAATATATAAAAAATAGAAAAAAAGAGAATAAAACTAATTAATATTAGGAACTAATAAATTATTCTTTATAAGTGTCTTTATTATACTTTTAAATGTTGGAACAGCTGATAGAGAAGCGAAATGATGTAACCAATCTGGTTTTTGAACCAATACTATAATAGTATATTTATTATTATGATTATCACTTACAAACCCAACAAATGTTGAATTGTATGAATTAATATACTTTCCTTTTTCATTTCTATGGGCTGTTCCTGTTTTTCCATATATGTTTAATGAATTAATTTTTGTTCCTACCGCTGTTCCACGTTGAACTACATTTTTTAAAGTATTATGTATTTTTTTGATAGTTTTTTGAGTTATTATTTTTTCAGTTTTTAAATTATGCAACTCTTCTATTGATAACTTTTTAAGTGTTAATGGAACATAGTAACCATTGTTAGCTATAGTATTATACATTCTAAGTATATTATAAGGTGTAACAGAGAAGCCGTATCCAAAAGAAGTAGTTGCACGTTGTATTAATTTATTTTGTATTAATTTCTTTTTTAAAGCACTAGGAAATAAATAACGTTTAACATTAGACATTTCTAAAGTGTCATCAGAGAAAAACTTCATTTTTGTTATTCCATTGAAGAATTCATTATTTTCCATTCGTAAGGCAATCTTTGTTATTCCCACATTGGAAGAATGAACTATTATATCTTCAATGGTTAAATATTTATCATCCTTTTCATCATCTGTAATTGTTTTTCGTCCTATTCTTAATTTCCCATAATTAACATCTATTTCTTCTTTCATATTCGTTACTAAATTATTTTCTAAAGCTATTGTTAATGTTATTGGTTTAAATACAGAACCGGCTTCGTAATAATATTGTGTAAAGTCGTTTTTGTCATACATTTTTCCATTAATTTGCTTTTTGGATTGCGCCATAGTTAGTATCTCACCAGTTTCTGTTCTGACAACAGCAATCACTATATTATCTGCCGCATAAGTTTCTACTTGTTTCTTAAGATTGTTATTTATATCTTCTTGTAGTGTAGATATAATACTTAAAGATATCATATTATCTTGTGACATATTAAGAGTCTTATATAATTTTGTTCCAAATTTATCTGATTTATAAAATTTAACTTCGTTATTGAAAAATTCGTCGTAATAATATTTTTCAATACCATTTACACCTTTATCTAAACTAGTATATTTACCAAGCATAGGTTGATATGCTAATATATTCTTTTTATATCTACGCGTCTTTTTTTTCTTTTTTACAAATTCAGGACCGTATATATAATATTTTTTTTGCCTTGTTATCTTTTTAAAAAAACCCATTTTTATATATATAGTATTTAAGGACTTAATTTTACCTATATCTGAATAGGTTAAATCACTTAGAATTAATACACGATTCCTTTTATCAATATCAATATTTATCTTTTTTATAGAAACGTCTTTTTTAATTATATTGGAAATATTATTTAAATATAATTTTAAATAATTTTTATTTATATGTCGCATATCCAAGAAAAAATCATAAACTTTAATGTTTGTTGCTAACAACTTACCGTCACTTGTCCATAATTCAGGATAATGTTTTGTTTGCTCCATCATATGAATGTTTTTTGCATTGAAATCGTAATTATTAGTAATGGAATGAAATTTATATAAAGAAAATAAAAATAGAAAGAAAAATATAAAATATATAAGAAAAATCTTTTTGATATTAAGTTTTACACTTTTTTCAAACTTTTTATCCATAGCAGTGACACCCCTTTTTAGGGTAATTATATCAAAAAAATAAGCTTTATTTAATAAGATGGTAAAAAAAGGGCTTTTTTAATGTTATAATTATCTTAAATAAATATAAAAAGGAAATATATATGGGTGGTTTTACATTAAATACTAATAAGTATTCTATATATGCAAATGCAAGAACAAATAGTACAAACGAAAGATTAGGCTCTTCACTAGAAAAACTTTCTTCTGGTTTATCTATAAATAAAGCAGCGGATGATGCTTCTGGACTTGCTATTGCAAATAGTTTAAGGAGCCAATCAGATGGTCTTATGCAATCTATTAAGAATGCGAATGATGCGGTAGGATTAGTTCAAATTGCGGATAATGCTATGGACGAAATGAGTTCTATATTAAATATCATTAGAACTAAATCAGTTCAATCTGCACAAGATGGACAATCTTATTCTTCTAGACAAGCATTACAGAAAGATGTTCAAAAATTAATGGAAGAATTAAATAATATTGCAACTACAACTTCTTTTAATGGTCAAGTTTTATTATCTGGTGCTTTCTCTAATAAAGAATTTCAAATAGGTGCTTATTCAAATGAAACAATAGGGATTACTATTGACGCAACAGATACAACTGCGATAGGTCATATTAGAGAAGAAAAATATAATATTACGCATTTAAATGGGGATAAAGATATTAAAAAAGGTGATAGAATTTCCTTAGAACTAAATGGTATTCAACTTGAAAGTGTTGTTATGGGAACAAAAAATGGTGAAGGAATAGGTCGATTGGTTCAAACAATTAATAGTAATTCCAATGAATTAAAAGCTCGTGCTACATTCACAACAGAAACTATTAGTTCTAGTCCTGTTCGTGCTGGAGACGTTTTAAATCTAACTATTAATGGTGTTAATTTAGGTAATATTACAGATATATTACCTAATGATAGCGATAACAAATTAGTAAGTGTTATTAATAGTGTTAAAGATACTACAGGTGTTAATGCATTTATTGATGCTGCCGGTTTATTACATTTAAGCAGCAATGATGGACGTGCTATCGAATTAGAAAATATGGGAAATGTTCTTCCATATAAATATGAAGGACAAGCAGATTATTTACCACCAGCAGCTGGTGACGATATGACAATCAATGGTCAAGCAATTGGAATTCCGGCCGGTTCTGATTTACAAGCTTCTATTGATGCTATAAATGCTTTTAGTAGTGTTACTGGAGTGAAAGCTTATTCCTCAACCGTTGAACCGTCGTTAGTGCCAAATAGATTAGTTGTAGATGGTTTTATTACAGAAATAACTACTACAAATGTAAGTGGTGGGTATGAAACAGGTTTAGTAGATAGAGGTGATAGAACAATTAATTTCGGCGAACTTAATTTAACGAGAATAGGGACAAGTGATATAATTACTAACTTTTCAGTTAGTAATTTAGAAGGTGAAGCTGCTTTATATGCAGCTCCTGTTGCTGGTGATATCGTTAGAATTAATGGGGTAGATATTACAGCTGTTGGTGGTGAAACACCACAAGCTTTAGCAGATTTAATTAATTTAAGTTCACCAACTACTGACGTTGTTGCAACTGTTGATTTAGTTACTGGTAATTTAAAATTAGAAGGTAAAATTCAAGAATTAAGTGGAATGAGCACTATTGGACCTATTCAAGATATTAAATTTAATACAGAAGTAGCAGTTGAAGAAAAAATATCTAATTTAGATTTAGTTAATACGGAAGATTTATTAACTACACGCGAGGGAGCAATGCGCGCTATTGATATTTTAGATGCTGCAATTAAAGATTTAGATTCTATTCGTTCTGATTTAGGTTCTACTCAAAATCAATTGACTTCTACTATTAATAATATTACTATTACACAAGCTAATGTTAAAATAGCTGAAAGTAATATAAGAGATACTGACTTTGCAGTTGAAACAAATGAGTTTAATAAATATAAACTTCTTAGTCAAGCTGGAACGTTTGCGTTGAGCCAAGCTAATGCAGTTCAACAAAATGTAATGAAATTACTTCAGTAATAAAATAAAAAAACACTTAAAAAGCTTAATTTAAAAAAAAATTAAGCTTTTTAAAGCGCACTAATCCTCAAAAAAAATCACTTAATTTTATCAAAAATACCGTTTTATTTTAAAAAAACATAAAAAAATACAAAAAAAAGTTATTAAAAATGGTACTTTCTTTTTTATTCCTATAATTAATTCAAATAGTTTGAGAAGGAACTTTATCTTTTTCAAAATATTTATTTAAAAAAACATAAAAAAAGGAAATAAAATGAGTTTTAAAATAAATACAAATTCTTACGGAATATATGCAAAAGCGAGAGCTGACAAAGTAAATACAGAATTAGGGGCTTCGTTAGAAAAGCTTTCTTCAGGTATGAGAATCAATAAAGCGGCTGATGACGCTTCTGGTCTTTCAATAGCAAACAGTTTAAGAACACAGGCTTCAGGTCTTAACCAAGCAATAAGAAATGCAAATGATGGTATTGGTCTTATTCAAATCGCTGATAATGCAATGGAAGAAATGGGAAGCATTTTAAATGTTGTTAAAACTAAATCTATTCAAGCTGCACAAGATGGTCAGTCTATGGAATCAAGAAAGGCTTTACAAGCTGATATTACTAAACTAATGGAAGAATATCAAAATATTACAAAAACAACTTCTTTTAATGGAACTACATTATTAGATGGAACTTTTAATAATAAAGAATTCCAAATTGGTGCTTATTCTAATACTACTATTGGTGTAGATATTATGTCAGTTGATGCTTATAAAGTAGGACATACAAGAGTTGAAACAACAGATACTATCAACGGTTTAGCTACTGATGGAACTGCTGTTTCTACATTAACTTTTGTTGGTCGTGGTGCTGCTGGTTCAGATTTTACATTAGAAAGTGTTCAAATGGGAACAGGTGTAGGTCAAGGTATTGGAGAATTAGCAAATGCTATTAATAGATATGGAGATATGCTAGGTCTTAGTGCTTCTTGGTCTAATACTATTACAGGAACTGCTCCAATTGCTGCTGGTAATGTAGCTGGTTTAACTGTTAATGGTGTTGTTGTTGGTGATATCGTTGGTGTTCTTGATAATGATAGAGACGGAACATTAGCTGCTGCTATTAATTCTGTTAAAGACTTAACAGGTGTTGTTGCTTCTACGGAGGGTGGTGTTCTTTCTTTAAGCTCAATAGACGGTCGTGGTATTGATATCGCTGGATTAGGTGGTGTTTCTACATTAGCTGACGGACATACAACAGGTCGTTTAACTTTAAGAAGTACTGACGGTAGAGATATTAATGTTACAGAAGGTGGTGGTGCTGGTGTTGATACTTCAACTAACCAATCTACATTAAACCTTGCTAATGTTTTTAGTTCTTTCACTGACGTTCAATCAGAAGCTGGTGGTGCGTATGCAAATGACCAGGATGCAAGATTTGGTCTTGGTGTTGGTCTTGGTGTTACTACAAGAGAAGGTGCTATGATGACAATGGATATTGTAGACGCAGCTATTAAAGATTTAGATAGAGTAAGAAGTGATTTAGGTTCTACACAGAATCAAATGGTTTCTACAATTAATAATATTACTATTACACAAGCTAATGTTAAAATAGCAGAAAGTCAAATAAGAGATGTTGATTTTGCTTCTGAAACAGGTAACTTTAATAAAAATAAACTATTAAGTCAAGCTGGAACATTTGCATTAAGTCAAGCTAATGCAGTTCAACAAAACGTTTTAAAATTATTACAGTAATTTTAAACTTTAATATAGGGACTTCCCTATATTAAAATTCTAATATATTACCAGTTAATTCTAGCTTTTTAATTTCATTCCCACTATTTTCTATCAATCTTTTTTCTTTAAAAACATCTATTAAATCTATTAAATCTTTATTAGACAGTGTTATACTTGATTTTTTAACATTATTTTGTAAGAAACCGTAAGTATCGCTTTCAATCTCTTCTGTTAATGATAATATAGAATAAACAGCTGATAAACTATATTTATTGCTCAATATATTCTTTTCTAATTCAGCTTTAACTTCTATTAGCTTACTTGCCTTCTCTTCTTTTGTTGATAATTGAGTAGAAAGAGATATATTAATGATTGCAGCAGATACTTTATTAATTAATATTTCTGTATCACGAAGTATCTCTTTTTTAAATAATTTGAAAGGCAAGAACACTGTTAGTAATTTATGTAAGTTATTATCTTCTTCTACTAATTTAATTAGTTTCTCAATATTCATAATATATTCTTCTTCTGTTTTATTTGGAGAATTTAAATTTTCTATTAAATCTAATAATGTAGCATCTTTTTTAATTTCGTCAGTAATTAAAAAGTATAGGTAAAAACCATGTTTTTTATTTACAGTTCTAATACTATGTCTGAATAATGTTAATACATTTTCATATGTCATTAAATTTGAATCTGTAATTACATTTAATTTATCGGCATCTTTTTTGTTTTTGATTAGCTTTAAAGGAAATTCATGTCTAGTTTGTGCTATATAAAATAAGCCAGTGTTCGAAGGTTTTTCTTCACCATTGATTTCAGCAGATATTAAACATAAACTATCATATACAGAATATTCTATATCGTCAATAATTCCTTTCTTTTTACCATTATAAGACAAAGGCAAACGAACAATAGAACCTTCTTTTATAATTTTATTTGATAAAGCCATTTCGAAGCTTTTCTCTTCTAAATGTTTTTTCTCCCATTCTCTTCCATCTTTTCTATTTAAATTATTATCTTCACAATAACTTTCAATATATTCTAACTCTTTATCATCATTTTCTAAGTGTTGTTTTACTTTTAATTGAAAGTCAGTCTTTAATATAGACTCTGCTTTTTCTTTTAGAAAAGTATCAACAAACTTACTGTCGATACTTTTATGTTTATTACTTTTTAATTCTACGATAAAATCGGTACCATCACCGTTTTTTGCAAAAATAAAATTAGTGGGACTGGGTGAAATGGCAAAACTATTATCCGTTTTAGATAAAAAATTTACCAATCTAATTGTTGTTATGGGTATCAAAAAACTATTCATTACAATTCCTATTCTTATATTTTGTATTAACTTAACATAATTTTTATTAAAGAATTCTTAAACCTTACAATTCCTTATAGAAAGAACCATTTACTTGTGTTGCCTCTATAATAGTATATTTTAATTTATTAAATAAATCCATATCTGGTTGCTTTACATTTGTGAAAAAATCTATTTCTGTATTAGTGATAGTTTTAATATTATAATTTGCTTCACCCATTAAAAAAACAGGTAATTCATGTATTAGAGCAGACAAACCAACTGTACTATTGACTGTAATACATTTTTTTGCATGTTTCAAGCAAGTTGGTAAATCAACATCATAAATATACATTATCTTTTTTAAATCTATGTTGAATTTAATCGCGTTTAATCTAATTATTTTATTATAATCATTCTTACCTCTATCCATAGGATGATGTTTTATTACTATATATTCTGTACTATTATATTTAGTGTAAAGTCTAAAAAATTCGTGAATACTTTCTTCTATATTATTAAAAGGGGAATGCTTTTTTATTTGGAAATCACTTTCTACCTGTAGAGGAAAAAAGATAAAATTATTTGTAATGGTTTCAGAAATATAATCTATGTGTTTTCTTTCTTTTAATTTATAATATTTTAATTTTAAAAAATTGATGGCACCATAATAACCTTCATTTATGATAGAACTGTCACGGTGATGCGTATATTGATTATATTTAATGTATTTTAATGTTGAAAAGAAATAATACATAGTAGCTTGCCAAGCCATATGTTTATATGGCTCTTTTATGTTTTCAGGTTCTTCATATCTATTTTCTAAATCTTTTAAATCTAATTTTTTTAAAGTTTCGTAAGATAAATCTAATGTAGAATTATTATTTACACCATTCTCTTCAATAGTGATGTAATTCGGTCTAAAATACCCCTCTTCAAATACATAAATATTTAATTCAATGTTATTCTCTTCTTTCCATTTAATAATATAACTATGTATTTCACGTTCATCGCCAAGTAAGAATATAGAATTTATTTTTTCTTTTTGAATTAATTCTATTGTTTTTGTTATTATCTTCTCATTATTTCCTATAATTGGTATAGGGTTATTTAGAAAATATTCGTCTCCACCATTATAAGCTATATTAAATACTTTTGATTTATAATTTTTATTTATAAATATCGATAAATTATTAAAAAAAAATCCCATCGGTCCTTGTAAAAATAATACATTTTTATTTTCTATATTTTTAATACCTATCTTCTTAATTACATTTTTAAGTTCTTGCATTTTTTAAGTCCTTGAATAAATTTACAATTTTTCTTCTTATCTTCATATATAGGGAATCTATTTTTATTTCTTTTGTATTCTTTATTATAGAGATAACTTCATTGATATCTGTTAATTCTCCACTAATATTACTATAATAAATAGGATATTTAATATAAGAATATGTGAAAAAATCGTTTATAGATAAATCTTTTCTTCTGTTTTTTATATATTGTGGCATTTCCATATCGTAAGTGAAACCCCAGCCAGCATAAAATGGATTTCCATAACAATAAGTTTTATTTCCACGTAATATATTCTCAAAACCAGTTAAAGAAGTTATTGTATGTATCTCTATATTATTATGTTTTAATATATTAGATATCGGAGTAACAGAATCTATATAATCGCAATATAAATTGGCGACATTAATATCTATCGAACCTACCCTATTTCCAACAGTAACATCAGGGTGTGGCTTATATATTAATAAATCATTTTCTTCTTTTGAATTAAAAACTTCTTTTAATAAATCCAGATTTGTTTTAATCGAATTTGAACCAAAGATAATAGAAGCATCATCTTCAACTTGTCCTATTATGATTTTAATTTTCTTCTTTGGATTTTTAGAATATATATCGTCTTCTATATTTACGGATATGTTATATTTACTGATATTATTTTCCAATAAAGTTTTTTTTATATTAAAACCTTCTTTTTTATCCATATCTGTAAGTGAATACGTACTAATCAACCTTTCTAAACCACTTTCAGACCTTGGGTCAAAATAAATTCCTATTTCATCGTAAACTATTGATAAGGGCGGAGATAAATCGCTACCAAGAGCCTTTGAACGAATAAAACCATCTTCTATAACTGAAAACTTTTTATCGGGATATATATCTTTTATTTTTTCTAAGTTGTTAATTCCCCATACTACAAATAAATTATTATTAGTCTGATTTATTCTTGATAACTCTTTAATACTGATAAATAATACATTATTTATATCAGTTTTAAAAATATCTTTTAATGTCTTTTGTTTCCATAATGAAATATTAATAAAATAAATATTATTATTTTTTATATTGATAGCGTTTAGGTTATATATATTCATTATTAATTTTTATGCTCATTTATAATTCCTATAACACTTTTAAATATAAAAATTAATAAAACTAATAAAACTAACAATGTAGGTATTAATTCGTTGTTATTAGGGAAGAAAGGCATATCCTCTACTGATGGTTGTGTTATTACTGTTAATATCTTATTTCTTTTCATTGCATCTAGTTTTGTTGATTCTAGCTTTAAAACACTTTTTTGATATATATCACTTTTTAATAATAGGTTAGCCTCTAATTCTTTATAAGTAAATAATAGTTCATTCAATGTTTTTTTTGAACCACCAACAAAAAGTTGTGATTTTGCTATTTTTAATTGTCTCTTTAATATATTACGTTTATTCTTTAATTTCTTTAATGTTGGATTAGTTTTAGATAAAAATTTCGATTTTTCCTTATATAAAATACTTGTTTCTAAATTTCTTTCTTCTAATATTGCTAATTTTGATAGCTTTTGTTCTAAGTTGAATTCTGGATTAAATATTTTATATTTTTTATGGTAGTTACGTATATTAGATTGAATAATAGAAATATTTTCTCTGTGTTGTTTTACTACACGCTTTATGAATTTTAATTCTAAATTGATTTTATATTTATTTAAACGATTTATCTCTTCCTCTAATTCAGTAATTATAAAAGTTAAAATTTCTGCACTAAGTTTATTATTATGCGAAACGTAGGTTAATTCTATAACAGAATAATCTGGGTTATAAAAAAATTCTAAATTGTTGAAAAAACGTTCTATATATTTTTCTTTATAATCGTCTTTAGATAATCTTTCATAAAAATTTGTATAATCTGGATTAGAATACAATTCTTTTATTCCAAATTTGTCATTTATCTTTTTTAAAAAATATTCTGTTTTAAGAAATTCTTCTAATGATTTGACATCACGTAAATAGTTACCATTAGAACCACCTATACCCAATAATGACATCGCAGCATTCATTTCTTTATTATCGTTATTTTCTAATGCAATAATTGATTTACTTTGATATTTATTTACCGCTATAACATTTGTGTAAAACATAATTGTCACGAATGACGTTATAAACAGCATTATATACTTGTATTCTAATATTTTTCTTATTATTTTCATTTTTATCCTTATTACATTTTATTATATACTTCGATAGCTTCATTAATATCGTTGTATATCTTCAATTGTTTCTCTTCTACCATGATAATTATATCACACATATCCCTCAAGACGGACAAATCATGACTTACTATTATTACATTACTAGTGCTTTTTAACTCTTCTATTTTTAATTTACACTTCTTTTTAAATCTAGTATCACCAACAGATAAAGTCTCATCTATAAGATAATAATTAAACTTTATAGCTGTACTTAAACCAAAGGCTAACTTAGCACGCATACCAGAAGAATAAGTTTTTATAGGCTCATAGAAAAAATCTCCTAATTCACTAAACTCCTTTATACCCTTAATTAAAGTTTCTAATTCTTCCTCTTTGTAACCATATACCCTTGCCACAAATTTTACATTATCTTTTCCGCTTAAACTACCTTGAAAACCACCTGTTAAAGCCATAGGCCAAGAAAATGTTTTATTAGGTAATATGATTTTACCTTTATTTGGATTTTCTATTCCACCCAGCATCCTTAATAAAGTGGATTTACCTGCACCATTTCTACCTAATAATCCTATATTCACATTAGCTGGTATTTTTATACTACAATCTTTTAATATATAATTTTTCTTAGTTTTCATTTTGTAAAATTTTGTTACATTTTGTAATTCTATAAATTCTTCCATTATTTTATAACCTTAAATACTTCTTGATTGTTTTTATACATATAAAGACTAAGGGCTAACAAGAATAAAGTTAGTCCAAATATGTATTCGTAATTTACATATTTATCAGTATATTCTTTAAACCAAAAAGCACGCATTGCTTCTATAAAAACCAATATAGGATTATATAGGAAATATTCTCTATAAGTTGTTGGTATCATTTCCGCAGTATAAAATATACCAGAAGTGTAATATAAAGGTTTTAAAATTATACTAGTGACCTTATTGAAATCTTCATAATATTCTTTGATTATTGCGAATATAAGACCGAGTGAAAATGAGAAGATTACTAAAACGAATATCATTAACACAAATTTTAATATGTCTTCTGGTGGATAAAAAAAATCTGCCATTATAAAAACCAAGGAAACCGTAATAAAAGTTAAAGTTGATATCATTACTTCCAATAATACTCTTGCAATGATAGGGTCTATTATTTTAACAGGACTATATGCTAATAAACCTCTATTCGCCGATACTGCATCCATTACCTTGTTAGATATGTTATTAAATAGGAAATATGGTAATAAACCTAATAGCAAAAACATTGGAAATGAAATATTTAAAGATACTGTTCTTCCAAGTCCAGAAAATATAAAGGATAATATTAAGATATGAAATAATGGTTCAACAAACATCCAAAAATAACCATACTTCTTTTGACCAAATCTTGTTTTTAACTCACGCATAAAAAATGCGAAAATAACATTTGAAAAAATAGTAAAAGAGTTAGCCTTCTTTCTAATCATATCTAGCCTTTTTTCTTAAGTATATCTGTTTTTAAAGTTTTTTTCAATCTTTTTAGTATATAAATATTCAGTTTGTTGAAAAAAAAGCAGAAAAAATATTTATAATAATTATAAAAAAGCGAGTAATTTTATGAATATTAATATACTTTTATTGATTTTGCCTATTGCTATATTTAGTGGTTGTGCTAATAAACAACTAGTTCATGAAAACTTTGATAATAATATAGATATGAATTTAGATAAAATTAAATATCAATATAATTTAGAAAAAGAAGAAGAACTTTCGGACGGCAGTATTAACTTTGATAACTTTGAAGATTTAACAGAAAACTCCACTATAAATTTAAAAGTTGGCGATACTATATATATAGATATTCGTGAGACAATGGACGCACAAACAAGAAATGATAATATTTTAAATAAAGAAAGCTCAACAGCATTAGGTGGAGGTGGTATTACCAGTGCCAGTGGAAAACTTCAAGGATTTTTAGACAAAACAATTAACCCATATGCTTCTGTTGGGATTAATGCTAATTCTAAATCAACTTTTACAGGAAAAGCAAATAATACACTCAAAGAAACATTGAGAACGAATATTACAGCACTTGTTACAGAAAAAATATCTAAAAAACTATTTAAAATAGAAGCTAAAAAAAGTATCAAGTTAAATAATGAAACAAAAAAAATGTTATTATTGGGATATGTTCATACCGACAACTTAGATAGTGATAATGGCATAACGTCTGGGAAAATACTTAATTTACAGATTGACTATATAACAGAAGGTGACATAACAGATACCACTTCAAAAGGTGGAATTAAAAGATTTTTTGATAAAATCTTTTAGACATAAGGAAAAAATATGAATATAATGGTAGTGAAAATAAAAAAAAGTAAATTAATACCTATGCTAAGCCTTTTTATTGTTCTTTTGGGAGCAATCGGTGCAACTGGTTATTATTATTTTATGCAAAAAATTGAAAAACCAAAGATAGTTCTTCAAGAAAAGAAAAAAACTATGTCTAATATAACATTTGAAATTGATAAAATCAAGAATATATTACCCGCAAATTCTATCATAGAATTGAAATTTGAAGATAATAATATGTTTTTAAAATTAAAAAATGGAACAAATATAGAAGAATTAATTAGTAGATATGAGAATATGCTTAAAATAAATTATAAAAAAGAATACATTATGCTACAAATTAGAAAAAAAGAAATTAAACAAGATAATACAAAAAAAGAACAGTTATATGATTATTTATTAAACAAAGATGTATTGATAAATAGAGATGTTAATGAAAAAAAAGAAGAAATAATAGAAAAATATTTTTAATAAATGTTTAAGCATTGTTACAGTATAATGCTTAAATGAAAAAACATAAAATAGAAAGATTAATCATTGCCACTGTATTTGTTGTCGTTATAATCTTAGTAGAAATATTAGCTTATATAGAAAATAATAAATTTACAGAAGTAGAAATAACAATTATAGAAGAAACAATAGAACATGTGGAACCAACTTCTATTGAAAAACTTCAACAAGTGCAAAAATATGAATTTATTAATTATGTAAATGGGAAAAAAAATAATAATATTAAATATTTAGTAAATAAAGAAATTAGCAATGACTATTATTACTTTGGTAATAATAGTATTCCTAATGATATAGTTCGTGATGCATTAGAAAGTTCTATATTGTATGTATTTACCACAAATACAGAACGAATGATATTTAAACATAACATAGATTATAGGATTAGAATTAAAAAAATTGCGTCTATGCTCCTTGCTGTTGCAAAAATCGAAACTGGTATCCAATTTAAATATAATTATAGGATTTTCTCTAGAACAGGAGCGTATGGACGTTACCAAGTTATCCCAACTACATTATCATCAATAGCACTAGAATTAGAACTTAAAAATATTTTGAGGTTTAGTGATTTTAAATATGAAAAATCTGAAACTTTTTTTCAATTATTTCAAAAATATTCTAAAAATGATTATTTTTTATATAAAGATAAATTGGTAAGAAATTTTGTTCAAAATATTCAGACAAATAAATATTTAAATTTTTGTAAAAAAATGAATAGAAAATATGAAAGGTTGTTATCCATACGACTAAATCATATGAAATATAAAAACAAAAATACTTTTATGTTGTTAGAAAAAAACCTATATAGAAACACATATAGTAAATATGACCATTCTAGTAAGATACTAAAATTTATTAGAAACCCAGTTAATCAAGGCTATGTTAGTCTATTTGTTTTAGAAGATATATATAACCGTGAAAATAATAAAACAGATAAGGAAGAGATATTAGTATTTAATACTCTCAAATTATATAACAATGATAAAAGAATTGTCTCTAATAGAGAGTATAGAAATATTTATGCAGATTTTTCTTCAAAAATATATTATTCTTACTTAGAGAATTGAATTTTATTTAATTCTCTTTATTAACTTTTCTAATTTTATATCTTCTGGATTTAATAAATCTATATCTGTAAAATGACCTATACTATCTTCAAATTCAATTGAACCAGATAATATATATTCACTTCTTTTATTTAAGTTATCAAAAGTTGCTGCTTCGTTCAATATAAAGGAGGATTTTTGCTGTTTATTTAAATGAGATAATAGATTACTGTTTTTAATAAAAGCTAACCATAAACTGATTAAACTATTGCTTTTTACCTTATATATTTGCATATAACTTTTTGTTACACCAAATATATAAGCTGATATATTTAATATGATATCTTTATCTTTAGTATTGATTGCATTTATATTTATAATATTATTTATATAATTAATAATTTCTTTATCTTTGATAACAAACTCCTTAAAATTTATATTGTATTATACTATAAATTAATCTCTTTTTAAGTAGTTTTCCTATATAATAAAAACAAAAGGTATAATATGAAAAATTTAGAAGAACTAAAAACAACTATTTCAGTTGAACTAGAAACTGGAACTGCAATACTTACTATTGTGGATACCGATAATCAAGACCATATAAAAAAAGATATTTCTAATTTAGAAGGTGCTGCTTTAATGAAGTATTTAAATGGATTAGTTGCTATTAATGCAATAACTGTTTCATAAGGGTATGATACTATTAGATATTATAGGTATTATTGCTTTTTCTATAAGTGGATTTATATTATCTATTCGAAAAAAATTAGATATATTAGGGATTTTTAATATATCTATTATTACTGCAGTTGGTGGTGGGTTAATTAGGGATATTATATTAAAAAAAGACATATTTATTTTTAATAATCTTTATCCTTTAAGTGTTGCAATTATAACTGTCCTTATTTTATTGGTTATTTTTAAATTTAATAATAAACTTTTTATATCTGATAATAATAAAGTTTTTAATTTTTTTGATGCTGTTGGACTATCTACATTTGCTTATTATGGGACATATGTTGCATTTTCTTTTGGAATCAATATATACGGTATAATATTTTTAGGTACATTAACAGCAGTTGGTGGTGGAGTTATTCGTGATATTCTATTAAACAGAATACCTAATATTTTTCGTAATGATTTTTATGCTAGTGTCGCAATTATAGTTGCACTAATAGAGTATATAAATCTAGAATTTACTGTGTTAAATGAATATTCTTATATAATCATAATAATAGGAATTTTTGTCAGATTAATGGCAATTCATAAAAATTATGGATTGCCTGTTTTAAAATTATAAATATATTAAAATTTTTGACCGAAACTAAAAATAAAATTTGCTTCACGGTCACCATCTTCAAATAATAATGGTTTAGCATAAAGTATTTTTAGAGGACCCATTGGCGATACCCATTCTATACCAGCACCATAGCCACCTTTTTGTATTTCTGTTACATTACTATTACCTATCATACCATAGTCTAGAAACGCAACAGCTCTTAATTTTTTTCCCATTATGGCTGTACTTAATTCAATAGTATTTGTAAATGATAATTTACCACCAATTAGAACATTTGGGTCATCTTTTTTTCTTGGCGATATAGAAAAATCTTCATAACCTCTAATACTTCTATCACCACCTAGATATATTCTTTCTGATAATGGTAAATAACCACTATCATATAAAAAATTAGATACATTCTTATATCTGAAAACAGTATCATGATTAACTAATTTAGTTAAATCTTGGTAGAAATTAAAAGTAAATCTATTTTTTACAAAATCAGCTTCGCCGCCCAATCCAGCCTTTTCCATTGAAAAACTACTTATTATTCCCTTATTTGGTACATAATAATCATTAGTATTATTAAAAGATAGTGTCCCTACCAAAGAACTTTTAGTGTATGTCTGAATATATCTTTCATCTATAATTGCAGTATCTACAATATCATTGTAAGCAGTGTCATTATAAACATATCCAAAATATCCAGATATATATCTGTTCATTTTTTTACCTAACCCACTTGTGAAACCAATTGTATCAACGGTATAGTCATTATAGGCGATACTACTATCATAAATAGAAAAGTTACCACTATAATCGCTATCGTTTAACTTTGGATTCATAACGGATACAGAATAATTAGAAGTTTTTTGTGATTTTTCCAATTTTAAACTTGTTTCTATACCTGAACCAAATATATTTCTATCAGTTACAGATAAAGTTCCCATTAAACCGCCATATGAGCCATAACCACCACCCACTTGAATAGTACCTGTTTTTGTTTCTTTTGCTTTTACAATTAAATTTACTTTATTTGCAGAAATTCTTTTTTGAAATATTTGAACGTTTTCAAAAAAACCAGTACGTTGTAGAGCTTCTTGACTTTCTATTAAATCTAATCTATTAAATAAATCTCCTGGTGCTAAATACAGTTCACGCCTTATTACAAAGTCAAGAGTTCTATTGTTTCCATCTATGATTACATCATTAATAAATACTTTTTCGCCGGGTGTTATCTCAAATAATATCGAAATTGATTTGTCTGTATCCGATTTTTTTATTTTTGGAATAATATTTACAAAAGCATAACCTTTATCGCCTAATTTATTCTTAAGTATTTCTATATATTCTTTATATTTTTTTAAATTAAAATCTTCTAATTTTACAAAATTTAAAGCGAGTAATAGTTTTTGTTCCATTACTGGAGATTCTATTACTATTTCAGAAATTTGGTATTTATCACCTTCAAAGATATCAAACGTTAAGTTTATTTCTTTCTCTGTAATATTTTCTTTTTTAACATCAATTACCTTGGCATCTAAAAATCCTTTATTAAGATAAGCTTCTTTTATTCTTTCTTTATCTTTTGATAGTTCTGTCTCCTTGAATTTACCGTCATTGAACCCCCATAACCAACCTAAATAATCTTCTTCTTTGTTAAAAATGGTATCTTCTAAATCATCTTGTGAAATATACTCATTACCTTTGAAATTTAATTTAGTTACTTTCGCTATTATACCTTTCTTTACTTCTATCTCTATTGCAATATTATCTTGATATTTTTCTCTAAGAATACTAACTTCACTTTTTATATAACCTTGTTGAGATAAATCGTCTAGAATAATCTTTTTAATAGATTCCATTTTTTGCAGAGTATAAAAATCTCCCAAATGCAAGTCTATAAAATTTAAAAATTCTGAGCTATCAGTGTCTTCTTTATATCCTTTTACAATAACAGATACAATAGGTGATTTTTCTACAAATTTAAATTTTATAGATTTATTTTTTTCATTCTTTTCTATATATATATTTTTAAAATAACCTTCTTTTGTTAATTTTTTAATTGCATTATCTATTTTCTTCTTGAAATTTTTATCTAATTCCATTGTATCTTCTAAACCTGTTATCTGTTTAATACTTTTTACACTAAGATAACTAGATTTCCCATATTCAATTTTTATTTTTTCTGCATTTAATGCTGTAAATGCTAAAATTGAGGTTAATAATATTTTATTTATTTTCATTGTTACTCTCCGAAACTATATTTTTACCAGATGGGATAAAAAACCCTATCCAGCCTGAACTACCATCACCTTCAAATATACGCCTATAAAAAGGTGCCTTTGGCTTTTCTTCTTCTTCAAGATTTATATTACTAGATATGTATTTTTCAGTATATATATTAAAAGCTTTTTCTTTACCTATCCTCTTATATAAATTAGCTATATCTTTATCAAAGAATGACTTTTTAATAATAAGCTTTCTTTCTATTAAACTTATATCAGTAATATAAATTGAAGATTTATGACCTTCTTTAAATTCCTTAATATTGTCTAATAAATCTATATATTTCTGCTGTAGTCTATTCGGTAATGATAGTAATTCAAAACGCGCTTTGATTAAGTAATAAAGTATTAAATCTTCATCTTTATCGGTTATATATCTATTCCTATGATTATCTATATAAAACATTACTTCTTCCCACTCTTTGTTACTCATTAATATTTTTATAACATGCCGTGATATATCTGGTATATAACTAGAACTTCTGTGTTCATTAGAAAAAATTAAGAAATCAGTTTTTAATTTTTCATAATTCTCATCTTTTAAATCTACTTCTATATTCTTCTCCCAAAAATCAAATGACTTTTTATAGGGAGTCTCTACCTTCTTACTTGAGCAGCCATTCGTTAATAACGCCGCAGCGCTAAGTAATGCTATATTTAATTTGTTTGACATTTTTATATCCTTTATTTATTAGTTTTAACAGCGTAACCAATAACTGTTATTTTTACTTTTTCTACGCCTTTACTATATACACCTAATTTCTTTGCTGCTGCTTTTGATAAATCAATTGCACGTCCGTAATTATAAGGACCTCTATCGTTTATTCTTAAAACTATTGTTTTGTTGTTTTTTAAATTTTTTACTTCTACCATTGTATTTATAGGGTAATACTTATGTGCAGCAGATAACTTATTCATATTATATATTTCCCCACTTGCCGTTTTTCTTCCATGAAACGGTTTTCCATACCAACTGGCTAAACCATATTCTGTGTGTCCCACATTAGGAACAAAAGGTTTGTACCTTTTACCACGTACTATATATGGGCTCTTTTTCTTTAGATTAGATTTATTATATTGTGAATAATAAACTTTGTTCTTATCATATTTTGGCTTTACGCTTAAGTTTTCATACTGCTTAGTAGTACAGCCAGTAAAAAATATTACGTTACCAAATAGAAAATATATAATTTTTTTCATTTTTACCTACATTATTTTTATCTGTTATTTTACCATAATTTTTAAAAGAAAAAAAACTAATGTTATTTTTTATTTATAATATTATTAAAAAAAGGAGTATCATGAAATTTATATTGTTACTTTTATCAATAATATTAATGGCAGATGCGAAGCCATTAGAAGAACAAATCATTGAAAACATTAAAGCTAAAAAATTAATGAAGATAGCAAATGATAAAATGGTTATTATTAAAAATAATGACTTATTAAAAGATAAAAAAGAAAAAGAAATATTAGAAGTAGTTAAAGAATATGTTTCACCTACCAATAATGTTTATAATGACGAATATAAAAAAGATATATTTAATAAGCTAATTCTTAATATTTCAAAAACAACTATTATGATTAAAAAAATATATACAACGAAAGAATCTTTTTTTAAATATTATATGAATACAGCAAGACTTATTCAACAGAATGGAGCAATGTATGACGGATTTAGATATTATGACACTAATTTTTATTTAAATAATAAAAAAATGTTTGATATATATAATAGATTAAGCTTATTATTACTACAAAAATATGATTATTATTTAAGACAAAATATAAAAGTTGATAACCAGCTTAAAACATTAGAAGTATTAACAGATACTATAAGTAAAATACAATATCATGAAAAATAAGCTTATATATTTAATTCTATTGTTAAATTTTGTAAAGGCAGAAACATTAATAGAGGTTTATAATAATAAACTTTGTATATTAGATATTAAGACAAATTTACATCTAGAAAAACAAGGACTCTGCCCTAAAGTTTCTGAGCTTAGTTACTTTTTTAATAAATCACGGAGTTTAGATGAAGTAATTGTCGATTTTAAACCTTCTTTCTTGTCTGATAAATTTAATAATGATATTAAAATAATACCTTATTTTGGTCAATACTTTAATCTTATTGATACAACTATGTATTTTAAAATAAAAGAAATAGAGTTGGATAATCGATTAAATTATATTTTATTGAAAAATCAGATTGTATATATAAATGATAATATATATATATTTAATAAAATAAAAAAAATAGAAGGTGAAAAATATTTAGCGGTTAATCAATTTAATTTTAAAGCGAATCAAACATCTAAAAATATGTTTAAAACTATTTCTGAAAATGCTAATAACCTAGTATATATTTATGATAACGATTTTTAAAGGTTAATTGACGAAAGAACCGTCTTGAAAAGAAAAAGTAAGTTCTTTTGAGTTATTAATTATAGAAATTTCTTTTTCCATTATTTCATCGTTAAATATGCCGTCAATAGTAATTAATATTCGCATAAAATCACCACTAATGTATTCTGCTTCTTCTTCTATACGTTCTAACAATAAATCAGAATAATCTGTCTTATTCATTATATAATCTTCTATCTCTAAATAATCCCTTGAATGCACTAATAATTTATGTATCTTTTCTGATACTTTAAAAGTTATTGGGGTGAATTCACCGTCTTCGATAGTTATACTATCATCTATAATTTCGTAACTACAAGTTATTGTAATATCTTTGTTCATTTTTTATTGTTCCTTTTTTGATTGTATTATATATTGTAATGCTTTTTCATAATCTGATTGTGTATCTATACCAATAGGCTTTTCATTTGTTTTTATCATATTAATAGAAAAGCCTTCATAAAGAAAAGTTAGCTGCTCTAATTTTTCTTTTGCTTCTAAATCTGATAATTTTAAATTATTTAATTCAGATAATGTTTTAAAGCTATATCCATACAATCCGATATGTTGATTATATAAATAGGTGCTTCCTTTTTCCTTATCACGTATGAAAGGGATAATACTTCTTGAAAAATACATAGCATTATTATTCTTGTCTAATACCACCTTTACATTGTTAGACGTAAGTGCCTCTTTCTCTGGTATAGCGTGATAACAAGAGACTATTTTGTTCCCATCTATTAAGGAAGAGAACATCTTATCTATTAAAATATTAGATATAAATGGTTCATCTCCCTGTAGGTTTATAATGTTCTTGGTATTCTTAAACATGTCTAATGAGATAGCTTCAATAATTCTTGCTGTTCCAGATTCGTGATTTGGATTCGTGAGGATTACATTTGTAGTGAATCCTAAACAATGTTTATATACTATATCGTTATCTGTCAATATATAAACGGCTGTTTTAAGTTTTGATTTTTGTGCATTATCATAACAATGCTCTAAAACGGACTTCCCATCTAAATCCATTATTACTTTTCCTGGAAGCCTACTTGAAGAATATCTTGCGGGTATAAATATAATGTTTTCCAAAATAATTCCTTAATTTTGGAAAACTATAACTATTTAAAGCTTAAGAATAGATTAAGCTTGGATTAAAAGTAATGCCACTGTTCTATTACCTACTTTTGCTTGAAAAATTATTTGTTCTTCGTTATATTTGTCAGTCGAAGATTTTATATTTGCTTCTAACTTTTTTAATTTGTCAGAATCTGTTTCATTGAATAAAAAATCTTTTTCATCACATATTGGACAAATAGTTAGTTCACGTTTTTTTTTAAATAATATTTTGTAATCATCATTGGTGTATGATTCTAATTGTTCTATCTTTAGTTCTTCAAGTTGTTTATTCAACTTTTTTATATAATAGTCCTTACTGATAGTTGATTTACAATTAGGACAGCCTTTCGTTGAAGATTTTTGAGTTGCAAAACGTTCTATTACTTTTTCTGGATAGTTTATATAATTCTCCAAACTTTGATTTATTTTTAAATATAAATCTGCGTATAAATCTGATTCTATAAAATCTTCTAATGGTTCCTGATATTTTGTTATTACATTTGTATATATTTGTGATATATCTTTAAGATACTCAGTTGCATCTGCCTCAGTTGGAAACAAAATTTCTTTAGATACTATATCTTCTAAACCATGTTCCGATTTTAAATTATCTAAATTTATCTCGTCTTCTATTTTAATTATTTTTAATTCCATTATTATCCCTTTTTTAGTTTCTATTATTATAAAACAATATTAAAATATAATTTTATTTATAATAAATATAAAATATAGGATTATAAAAATGAAAATAAATTTTAAAATTATGTCAATACTAACACTTTTTACTACCAATTTAATTGCTTTTGAAGAGGTAAAATATCATCCAAATAGAAATGTTAAAAATATCTCTAATTACAAGGCAGATGCAAAAAAAGGTATCGAACAAACTTTTTATAAAAATGGGAATATTAAAGAAATTACCACCTGGAATAATGATAAAAAGAGTTTTATTTATCATTATTTTTATAAAAATGGTAAAATTATGGTAATTAAACACTATGATAAAAATAAAATGATAAAAAAATTAAAATACTTTGATACAGAAGATAAAATAAGAATGGAAGTTTATTTTAATGATAAAGGCGAAACTAAGTATGGTTTTCAATATCATAATTTGAAAAAATCTAAATTAAATAAAAAAATATTAAAGGAATTCAATTTTGAAGTTAATTACAATAAATAAAGTAAAAATAGCTTTATTATTTTTATCGACTTGTAGTGTTGTTAGTGCCGATATTAATAATAATATAGTTAAACTAGATAAAAATATTACTAGTAATGAATTGTTATTTAAACTATTAAAAGAATTAAGTAGTAATTTTAAGATTTACCATAAAGAATTTACGCTATACAATGATGATTATATCTTTAGCAAACCGGAACATAAAAAATTTAAGAAGAAAATTGAAGAATTAGAAAAAAGTTTCAATATACTTAAATTTAATCTTCTTAATAAATTAATTTATAAAGACGAATATCTACTAAACAGATTGAATATTTTATTAAATGAATATAAAGTTAATTTAGAATACTATAAAGAATATAATATTCTAATTAAATTAAATTTAGATAAAGATATACAAATACAAAGAGCAGCTATTATAAAAAACTTAAATGATAAATATCTACTTACTAATACATACAGTAAAGATATAAAATTTTATACTGAAAATATTAAAAAAAACGTAATAGATAACAAGAAAACTAATTCTTCAATTATTGATAACAATAAAAGAATATATCATTCAGAATTGGATATGTTACTACATAACTTATTAAAAATCCATAAACGAGATAAAATTAGTGAAAAAATATCAGAACATGAGAACAATCTTAAAATTATTAATAATTTATTAAAAATAAGTATTAATAAAAATGCTAGTGATTGTTTAATAAGTATTAATAAGAATATCAATGAACTATATGAAAATTATACAGAATATAACAAGATAGTCTTAGAGAAAAATAACGATAGTGAATTAAAGTTTATTTTGTCTAATATTGATATGGGTTTTAATTTAACTTATGAATATATTGATAAATGTAAGGATATGTTGAATGAGTAAAGATGATATTAAAAATGAGTTATTATTTTTAAGAAATAGGTTAATTTATTTAAAAGAGAAAATATTCATTAAAACGCAAAATTACTATACTCACTTAAAAACCTCTCTTTACATTTTTAAACAAAAAATAAAATTAGAAATTAAAGATACTAATGAAGTTGTAGAACTAATATTGAAAAAAGTTATTTTAGGAACAGCAACAAAAAAAGAAATTGAATTTGTTAAAGACAAAGGTGTTAATGTTGTTAAATTAATTAGTAGTGGAACTATTGTCGCCTTACCTGGTGGTATCATAATAATAATTACATTACAAAAATTTATAAAACGATTTTTCAAAAAAGAAATACTTCCAGATACTTTTGTTAATAAAAGTGAAGCTGAATTGATAAATGAAAAATATAATGATTATGCGCACTTTATATCACATATAGAGATATTAGAAGAAGACAGTAAAGGATTTATAAGCCCTATTTTTGAAATAGAAAAAATTTATATAAAATCTTTTAAATACAATGAAAGAATATATGTAATGAAAAATGAAGCATATATAGAAGAACATGAACTTATTTATTTTAAAAATAAAGATTTGAATGATTATTTACTAGTTTTGAAAAAGTATATTTATAAAAATAATATAAAATAAAGTTAATTTATGGTACTATGTTATTATGAAAAACAGTAATATAAACTTTGATAAATACGATACGGTATATACAACTTCTTTTGGAATATATAGAAATAATATAATTAGAAGAACCCTACTTGATAAAACAAAATTCAAATATATTAAAAGTAAAAATATTCACAAGATGATATTTAAAACTAAGAATATTTGTTTTATTGGTTGGGGAAAAAAAGAAAATACAAAAATTGCTTTTGATTATTGTATGCACTATGATTTAGATTATATTCGAATAGAAGATGGATTTATACGCTCAAATGGACTAGGTGTTACTGGTGCAAAATCTATGTCTTTTATTATTGATAAATCTGGAATTTTTTATGATAAAGTTAATGACAACGACTTAAAAGATATCATCTTAAAACAAAAATTATCAATAATAGAAGAAAAGAAGATTAGAGATATAATTAAGTATATAACAGATAATAAAATTTCTAAATATAACAATATATGTACAAAATCAATAGATACATTAAATATAAGTGACAAAAAAAATATTCTTATTATAGGACAAGTTGATAATGATATGTCATTAAAATATGGATTAATAGATAATCATGATGTGTATTTAGATATTATTAAATTTATTAATAGCAATAATACTAATCATACTATATATATAAAGTTACATCCTGATATTCTAAGCGGGGTTAAAAAAAGTTCGTTAGATTTAAATCAACTTAGAAATATGAATGTGATTATAATTACTGATAATTATAATCCTATTGAATTATTAAGTAAATTTGAAGAAATACACACATTAACATCTCAAATGGGTTTTGAAGCATTAATGATAGGGAAAAAAGTTCATACTTGGGGTGTCCCTTTCTATTCTGGTTATGGTATCACAGAAGACCATAATATTTACTATGAAGACGTTAGGAACACTATTCCTAGAAGTCTGGAAATAGTATTCAAGTCTATGTATTTAGATTACACTATTTATATAGATTTAAATAAAAAAGAAGTATGTGATATATGGGGAATCTTCAACCAAATTAAAAATTTTATAGAAAAAAAAGTTTTTATGAAAAATTTCTTAAAATATTTTATAAATAAATGATTTTTTATTTATTTTCTTTATAATAATTGTGTAGAGGTTATAAAAAACCTTGAAAAAAAACTCAATTAAGGAAAAAAATATGAGAAAATTATCAAAAATTGCTGCTGCGACTCTAGTTGCTGCAACTATGACAACTGGTGCATTTGCTGCACAATCTACTGGAACAATCAACGCTACTGTTGAGGTTATCGCTGCTTTAACACTTACAGAAACTAACGCAATGGACTTCGGTAAAATTGTAACTTCTGAAACTGCTGTACAAACTATCGCTGTACCAGCTGACTGTACAAATGCTACTGCTGTTACTGCTGGTAATGGTGCTGCACAAATAACTAATGCTTCTGCTGGTCAAGCAGTTAATGTTACTGTTGCTTTCCCAGCGACACTAGACGATGGTGGTGGTAACACTATAACTTTTCAAAATGGTACTGCACAATTCTGTGATACAGAAGCTGGCGCTGTTGTTGATGTAACTGCTGCTGCTACTGCTGTAACTTTGGTTGCTGATGCTGGTGGTAATGAGAATATAGTTTATACTGCGGGTGAATTAGCTCCAACTGGTGCTCAAGTTATCGGTGTGTATAACGGAACTATCGACGTAACTTTAGATTACTAAGATATACCTATAAAAAATAGCAATGGCACTATGCCATTGTTAAAAACTTAGAATTAATTTCATTCCCACATTTAGTCTTTACAATTATATCTCCATCATTATTCGCATAACCATCTAATACTATTATACTTTTACCAGATAAATCAGGCGATTCACTACTTACTTTCATTTTTTTATCCATGGATACCATTAGATTGAATTCTCTTTTCTCTTTTTTTACTTTTTTCATTACAAAAAAATCCTTTTAGTTAAAATTTATATTCTATCTTATCAAAGAAAAACTTAACATAATCTTAAAGTATGCTATAATTTTAATAAAGGAAATAATATTGGAAAATAATACTTATATAGTAGAAAGAGCAAAGAAGATTCTTAAAATATGCGAAAACGCTTCAAAAGATACTTTTATTAAACAACATATTGATAAATCAATAGAAATATTATCAACATATAGCTTTTCTTCTGAAATTAATAAAAAGGAAATTTTATTAGCAATTAAGATATCGAAAAAAATATTATCTTTAAATGATAAGCTAGTAGAAGAAGGTTATACACTAAATATCTCACCAGAAGAAATAGATATTTATACAGATGTCCAGAAGTTAAAAATTATAAAATACAATATAGAAAATAGTAACTCCGATATTATAAAAATAGAAGACGTAGAAGATATAAGTAGTATAGAAGAAATAAACGATGTAGAAAATATAGAAGATTTTATAGAAAAACAACATGCACCAATAATAAATTATATAGAAGATAAAAATATTATAAGTATAGAGATTGAAGATATAATGTTTATTAAAATATTTGATACAATTAAAACTGCTTTTATTTATGGAGTTGAAAATAAAAAAATTACTTTTAATTATATAATAGAAGTGTTAGAAATTACTTCTATTTATACAGAACGGGAAACAAGGTATATAGAACGCTTAAATACTTTTTATTCGCTTTCAAAAGAAATAATATTTTTACCAAAAGAAATAAAAATATTAGAATTAGAAAAAAAAGACATATTACAAGATTTAGCACTTACAAATATAACACAAGATAAAAGACGTAAATTACTATCAATAGAAAGCAATCTTAAATCATTACATAAACATAATTTATTTTTAATAGAAGAAATAAATGAGTTTATCAATATTAAAAAATTAATGAAAATAAAACGTAAAAACTTAAAAATAGATAAAATAATAAAATATATATTATTTAGTAGTCTTGTTTTAAATGCTTACATGGTATATCTTATTAATAATTATATATTTATTCTAACGAATCAATATTAGAGGATACAAAATCAATAAGCATGTAATAAAATAATTCACTTTTGCTTTTTATTTTTCTACCTATTTGTTTTTCAATGATTATTTTTGTAGATTCATATAAATCTTGACCGTCATCATCTATTTTAAACGTATGCGTATTTTTCTTTGCATTTTCTTTAACACCTGTATTCCTAAATATTTCTAAAATTTGTTTTTTATCTTGTAATATTTTTTTAATATCTGTTTCAAGTATTATATTATTGGTTTTAAAGAAAAATTTTAAATTTTTAATTTCTAATATATTGTATTTTGTGATATATTTTGTATTGAAAGAATATTCCTCTATCAAGTTTTTTATAGCGTTTTTAGTTAAAGAAGTAATTTCTATTAGTTGTTCCTCTATTTTTTTCTTCGAAATACCTAAACCTAGCTGTTCTTCTATAATTTCACCAATTTTTAATCTTTCGTCTTGTATATTCTCTATTTTTTTATTAATTTCTAATACAAATTTTTCTTCTTCTTTTTCTTTTATTATTTCATCTAAATACATTTTTTATCCTATATCTTTATAATTTTTATATTATATATTAAAGTTACTTAATATAAAATTAAAAAGAATTAATCTATTTAAGTATTAATTAAGAATTTTTTTGTTATAATACAATTATCAAAAACAAAACAGGGAGCTACTATGAAAACTATATCATTATTTAAAACGTTTAAATCATTTTCTACAAAATCATATTATAGATGTAGTAGTACTCATCCCCCTTGTTAAAGAAAAAATAATTTAATTTCTTTAACAAGGGGGAGAACGAGAAATCGTTCTTCCCCTTTTTTTTTGGTTTTTTTTAAGTTAAAATTGCGCTCTTAGCTCAGCTGGATAGAGCAACGCCCTTCTAAGGCGTAGGCCATACGTTCGAATCGTATAGGGCGCACCATTATTGTAAATATTAAATATGGGCAGTTAGTCAAGTGGCCAACGACAGGAGACTGTAAATCTCCCGCTTTTATGCTTCGGTGGTTCGACTCCACCACTGCCCACCATAATTGATTAATACAAAAAAGAATGGTAATGTGGCCGAGTGGCTTAAGGCACTTCCCTGCTAAGGAAGAGTAGTTCATAGAACTACCGTGGGTTCAAATCCCACCATTACCTCCATTTACTATGCGCTCTTAGCTCAGCTGGATAGAGCAACGCCCTTCTAAGGCGTAGGCCATACGTTCGAATCGTATAGGGCGCACCATTATTATAAATATTAAATAGGGGCAGTTAGTCAAGTGGCCAACGACAGGAGACTGTAAATCTCCCGCTTTTATGCTTCGGTGGTTCGACTCCACCACTGCCCACCATTCAAGAATGCTTCGATAGCCAAGTCCGGTAAGGCATGGGATTGCAAATCCCTGTACCAGGAGTTCAAATCTCCTTCGAAGCTCCATTTTTATCTACAATTAAATCTTTAATACAAATATATTATTAATATAAGGCATCGGGTATGGCAATTCCATATAGTAATCCTTTTTATCAATGGTTATTTTAATATCATTAATAGCATTGGTTATAATTTCTTTATCATTATTTTCTCTATATTGTTTTTTAGAATAATATACTTTCCCGTTAGATTCTGTAAATGTATGTTTGTCAATTTTATTATAAATATTTGAAAATATTTTGGGTTTTATAGTAATTTGTGATTTTAATTTTCCTTTATAAGAAAAAACTTCTATACCATCTAGATTATAAGCTAAAATTTCTATATCAGAACCTGTACTTACAACTAATCCTAAATTTACAATAGCATTTTCCCATAATTGATAATAATTATAATTGCTATAAATCAAATCAGGATTAACTGGCTTATCTTTACATACTTCTGTGGGGTCGTTAAACCAAGTTTGGTAATTTTTAATATCTTTTTTTTCAGGTAACATAGATGGTATTAGTTCTATATTATTAATCTTTAAATTAGTGGATTTATAATGTGTTCTATTAGATAATTCTTTTTTTGGCCTAAATTCTTCACGTTCATTTGCTAACATAAAAGCATATACTTCCTGATTATTTATATTATAAGAGTCATTGAAATTTACAATGCCATAAATACGTTCACTTTTTATACTTACATCATTATACTGAAATCTTTTTTCTGGATTATGCATTTGGTATGCTTTTATTAAATTAGTATCTTCTTTTGTCATTTTAATAATAAATAAATCATCATCTAAATCGCCATTCATAGTCATTTTAATAATATTTTTTGAGTTTAGAATTGTAAAAATTATTAAAATTATTAATGTTAGTTTTTTCATAATTATCCTTTTTATTATTATAGCATTTTAAGAACTAATTAAGGTGTATAATTATATTATCCTTTTAGATAAGGATAATAATATGAATTTTGAACAAATACCAGAAGTATTCAGATTTACTACTGCCGGTGCAAAACATAAAGACACCATTGTTTCTTTGAATAATATTTCTAAATGGCACAGGTTTCAAGGTAGCAGCATTAAAAATTTTTATAAAGAAAGCATATCAGTATGGCAAATACCAGATGTCACAACTAAATATAAGAAGTTATTTATAGAATTCCATTTATTGAGGCATAATAAAAGGGTATTAGATAGTGATAACTTAGGATTTATTATTAAATGGACTATTGACGCTATAAAAGAAAAAGGTTGGGTAGAAGATGATGACCAAATAACATATATTGTATTTCCAGCAATTTTAGATAGAACGCTTAATGATACGTCGATAGAAGTTATAGTAAGAGATAACAATTAAAATGGCTAAAAAAGTTATATTAAGAGATTATCAAGAACTTATTAAGGAAGATATACTTAAAGTGCTTGAAATTAAGGATAGTGCATTATGTACAGCCTCTATGGGAGCTGGAAAATCTATAATTATGATGGTCCTAACCAGTATTTTTAAAAATAAGAATAAAAAAATAGTTATATTGACTAATATATCACGTCTTATTTTTCAGTTATCTTCACACTTGGATAATTTTGGTATAAAATTTAATGTGATAAAATCAGGTGAAAGCACTATTCAAGAAAATATAAATGTATGGTTAGTAATGGAACAAAGTTTTCATCTTAATAAACAAATAGAAATAGATTTAAGAAATATAGACATCTTAATTAAAGATGAATTCCATATTGGTCATAACCAAAAAAGATACTTGCAATTATATAACTATTTTAATCCGATAAAAACTATTGCTTTTTCCGGGACCCCATATGATGAAAAAGGTTATTTATTAGAAGGTTTTAATGATGATAATATAGTTCGTCATGCACAAGCACAAGAACTTATTAGAGATAAACATCTAGTCCCTTTAAAATATTTTATCCCTAAATGGTCCGAGAAGGTAGATTACTCTAATATTAAAATATCCGGGAATGACTATTCTAATGAAGAATTAAATAAAATTTTAAATAATAAAGAACATTTAGAATTAACAATAAAATCTATGGAGTTAATGAATGCTAAAATTAAAAACACATTAGTATATGCTAACAATATAGAACATGCAAATATCATTTTCGATAGGCTTAAGGCAGAAGGTTATAAAGTTGGTGTTATACATAGCAAGAATAAAGATAATATTAATGACTTTTATCTTAATGAATTTTCAAAGAATAATGGGAAAATAAAATGTTTAGTATCTATTAGTAAATTAACTACGGGATTTGATGAACCAAAAGCCGAACTATTAGTATTATTAAGACCTACAAAAATTCTAAGATTATATTTACAAATTGCTTTTCGTGTGGCAAGAACTTTTCCAAAAAAAGAATTTGCAGAAGTTTTGGACTTAGCAAAATGTGTAGCAACACACGGATTTGCAGAAGAATATCGGAATTATATTATTAAAGGAAATAAAGAACACCTTAAAAAGGAAAAGTTAAGAGTTGAGAAAAATGTTATGTTAGAAGTTATTGACAGTATAGATGATACTAAACCCTGCTTGATTGAACCTAAGATTGTAGATGTAAAACTTAAAGAAGTTAAAATTAAAGAGCTGAACCTAAATAATGAAAAATTTAATAAATTAATGATAGTTTATAATAGCACAATGGATTTGGATATTATTATTCATATAGGTTTTGAAATGAATAAACGAACACATAATAAAAAATATAATAAAGTAGATATTGAAGATATTATTGATAAATATAAGATTAAAATAGAAAATAAACATAAAGATATCAGTTTTATTAAAAATACTATACAACATAGTGTTAGGAATAATTTAGATTTGCTTAATACTCTACAAGAAAATTTATAACACCAGTATAAATACCTATTTTTTGTGATAATGGAACATTTATTGTTCCGGTCCAATCTATTAAATTAGTAGTTGCACTATCAGCTCTGCCTAATACATTTTTTACAGCAGTCGCAAATTTGTCTGGTGCATTTGTTGGGCCTTGACACCACCAAGTATCAATAGTTAATGGTAACAAAGTGGTTGCATCGGTATGCGTTAAATCTGTTGGCACAGTAGAAGTCAAAGTTAAGGCTTGTCCATTCTTCACGGCTAACATATGTATTCTTCCTATAGTGGGGTCATTATACATATCTAAACATTTCGCTAGTTCAGGCACTGTTACAGTTTCCCCTTGATAAGCTTGACCAAAATCTAAATCTTGAAAATCGTCCAAACTTATTCCATCTACTACTTCAATAGTCGCTGATATGGTGCCTGTTGTTTGTGCAGCATTTAGTGATAATAATAATAAAAATAGTTGTATAATAAGTTTCATATATATATTATAAAGATTTATATATATAAAATTTTATAATATATTAATAAGAGAGAATAATGTTTATAGTTCCACTATAAATACCTGGCGGCGTTCCAGATAACACATTAACACTACCACCCCAATATATATTATGTAAGTCGTTACTCGTACCCTGACCAGTATATGTTCCAGAACCCCAATCAGTTATATCTTGGGTATTACCACTAGTTCTATTTGTACACCAAGATTCATTGTTTGTAAATATAATAGTATTTCCGCCACCGTCATCAAGTGTTGAAGGTGTAGTCCAGTCAATAGTTACAGTTGTTCCAGAATCACTAAAAGAATGGTCAAATTGTGTTTTTCCTAAGTTAGTATCAGCTTCTGCTGTAGAACAGGTTGAAGGTATCGCCTTGGTAGAAATACTACCTTGAAATACTTGACCAAAACTAATATTCCTATTTTGCTTTATGCGTACGCTTGCATTGACAACAAAAATAATAAATAATATAGATAAAGCAAGTTTTAAAAACAATATAATACCTTTTTAGTATTATACTGTAATTTATTTAATAAGACAAAGTTATATTTATAGTTCCACTATAAATACCAGGTGGTGTTCCTGATAATATATTAACACTTCCACCCCAATATATATTATGTAAATCATTACTAGTTCCTTGACCAGTATATGTTCCAGAACCCCAATCAGTTACATCTTGAGGGGACCCACTAGTCCTATTTGTACACCATGCTTCATTATTTGTGAATACAATGGTGTTTCCACCACCATCTCCTAATGTAGAAGGTGTAGTCCAATCCACAGTTACCGTCGTATCTTTATCAAAAAAAGAATGGTCGAATTGTGTTTTTCCTAAATTTGCGTCAGCCTCTGCAGTTACACAAGTTCCAGGCATCGACTTAGTTGAAGAATCACCTTGATAAACCTGACCAAAATTTAAATCTCTATTTTGCTTTATAGTAACACTTGCATTAATTAAAAATAATAATGTAGAAATAGATAAGAATAATTTTTGTATCATCTTTTTTTCCTTTTTTATCTTATTATAATGCTTTTTATGTATTATTTTGATTAAAATAATGTTATAATTAAACAAAAAGGTTTTTTAATGAATGCACAACAAATCATTTCTATCGCTTCTGGCTTTATAAGTTTAAGCGTTTTAATTTATGTTAATGATAAAAATATATCAATGGGCATAAATATTATGGACGTTTATTTATCTTTTATAGCAGTTATGAGCTTTCTTACTTTAGTTGGGTTTAAGAGAATACCTGATGAAAAGAGTATTAATCAATTTAAAACGAGCGTTACTGCACTAGAGTTTGTACCTAGAATAGGGATTTTTACATACTTCATATATATATGGAATATTCCTATGTTCTTAGTTACCATTTTACATTTTTTTATTTTATGGAAATTATTTGAAGATTTTATTTGGAATAAAGAGGAAGAAACAATACCAGTTTTGGAAAAAAAATAGTAAATTAAATTACTATTTTATTCTTTAGATTAGAAACATTTTCTTTTAATACATCAGACATTATATTATATATATATCCTTTCCCATTACCAGCACTTCCACTTAATCCTATTAATGTTAAATTGGAAGAATTTTTTTCTATAAAAGATTTTAAATTTTCAGTAAAATTTAATACTTCATTATTTGCTTCAATCATATTTTTAGGATAATTAACCAAGAAACTCTTAAAATATTCTTTTAATGCTGTTTCAGATGCATGACTAGCATCTGCACGAACAAATCCATGCTCTACAATACTGTCACTATCGAATGAAAATTTTGATAGTATATAAGCCGGAATGATAATCTCTTTTATATATTCTTTACATATACCAGAATATTTATAAATATTCTCTATAAGTATATCTTCATTCTTAACACCACTCTTAAAATCTTTTGGTAATAATGGTCTAAAAATTTTAACAACACCATAATCTTTTAATATATCAGACCATTTCTTTTTATCTAAATTGAAATCTTCAACTGATTTATATTCATAAGTTATTTCTAAATCAGCTATTTCTTCTTTTTTGTTTCTTACTTCCGCAACAACATCTTGAATATTAGTTAATATTTTAAGCAATGGAGCATTTAAAGATAATTGCTCTTTAGTTATACCGAAACCAGTTAAAAATTTACTTTCTATTAAAGTATCATCTATTTCTAAATTATATTTATTAATGACGCTTAAACAAACTTCTATTTTATCTTCATTAGATACTGCATTATTTAAATTTAATATCAACTCTAATTCATTTGGAAAACGTAAATCATCTACAACTAATAAAGTTTTCTTATTTGATTGCATACCTGATAAAACCTCAATAGCTTTAAACATAACGTGTATATCATTATCTATTTCACGAAAAACTTCTGTTCCTAGTTTTTGTAATATTGCTCTTGTATTTAAGTTTAAAAATATTTTTAAATTTGGATAATTATCTTTTAGTTCATTTACTAAATCAATACCTTTTTTAGTTTTTAATATTGCATAATTTTCATCTGCTAAATTTGACACGAAACTTTCACAAGCCTCTATAATAACACTCTTCAAAGTAAGTGCATATGCTGTACTTTCGATATTCAATATATATCCTTTTTTATTTTAATATTATTATAACCTTAATCTTATTATATTGTATTTAACCTTAAAATAAGATATAATTTAGAAACAAAATATAATTAAAGGAAACGAATGTCAAATTATCTTGAAAAAAATTATAGTAGTTTAGTAGATGCAGTATTAAAATTAGTAGATTACAAAGACGTTTTTAAATTAATGAAAAAAGATTCAAGGACGTTATTCTTTAATAAATATTATACTACAAAGCATGATATTAAAATATTATTAATGGTTATTCAAAAAAAAATTGTTGAGCTTGAAAATAAAAAAAAGATAACTTCTGAATTATTTTATTATTACTATTATTATTTTTTAACAATAAAATATTCTATAGAAAAAGACAAACTACCTATGGAAATAATTCAGTTTTTAAATATAAATTCAGTTACGCAGAAACTATCTAAATATTCTAATTATTTAATTCATGTTGAAGACAATATAGAAATTTTAAAGTTAAAATCAATAGACCCTTTTTTAAAAGTAAAAGAAGAAAATGAAGTTATAATAGAAACTAAGAACGATGCTATTACATTGAAAATAATATAAAAGGTAAAAAATGAAATATATATATACTGTCACATTAGTACTTATACTATCTGGATGTTATAATAAAGAAGTAGAACCCACAAAGATTGATTTAATTAAACACAATGAAATTGTTATTGATATTGAAAAAGATGATTCATTAGTTATAAAAGATAACGAAATAATTATACCTGAATTTAATCGGTAATAACTATCTATGCAATCTTGATAAATTTATGATTAATTTTCTATAAAGTCTTTTTTGTTTTCTGCATTCTTTTGTTGATTTTTTCATAAGAATTTTTGCTTTATTTAAATCCTTGTTAAAACCCAGATATCCTTTCCAGTTTAATTCAGATAAATAAAAATCACCAAGACATTCATTTTTCTTAGATAAAAAAGATAATGCTTCTAAAAAAATACGTTGTAATTCTATTGGGTCTATATTAATATATTCTTTTAATTTTTTATCTTCTTCTTGTATATCTGTTTTTGAATAAATTTTATAATTATAATTTTTAATATAAAAATTAACATATTCATTTGATAAATATATATTATTATCTTTATTTATTCCTTCTATCAATATAGGAACCATTTTTTTGTAATTTGGCTTTTTTACAAAGAAAATATCTTTCTTTTTGTCATAATGTATTTTTGCATTTTTTAACAATACATTTTTACATTTGTCATATGGACAAGTAGGAGTTACTTGTCTCTTAATCTCAAAACCATTATTGAAATTTAAATAATTTTTTATTATTAAATTATAATTTTCTACCGCATTTAACATACCGATATTTAAAAATATTGTTATTAATATTGTTATTTTCATTTTTTACCACCATTTATCATTTTTGATACTATTCCTTTATTATAAGTATTTTCTTTATATATTATGTTAATAATATGTAAAATTACACTTACTACAAATAAATAAGAAGTATATTTATGAATTGAGCGTGTTAAATCAATTAATCCTTGACTAATATACCATATACCATCTTTTGTATATAAAAATAAGTCCTGTGCTGCAAAATCAGTTGTTATAAAACTTCTGAAAAACAAAGGAAGACCGCTTGAAAACATTATTAAAGCCAATATAAATAAGTAATTCCTTAATTCCCTGTTTTTCTTTCTTTTAATATATAAAGAGTATAAAAACATTATTAAAAAATTTATAAAAAAGAATATACCTATCCAAAAATGCCATAACCAACCAAAACGTCTTTCTATTCTCGCTATAAATAGTTCTTCATCAGGATACAAATCTTCTAAACCCAACATAGGATAGGAAAAACGAAGGCTCTCTATTATTTGCTCTTTTGAATACCAAAATTCATTCATTACAGCAGTAAATATCAGAGACATAAATGCTATAACTATTAACCAATGCGTAATTCTTGTTATTAATGGATACATAAACTAGTAAATTACTTTAATATAATCTTTCTTTCTAATTTTAACTTCGCGTGGAATTATTATATAGAAATAATCCTTATCTTTAATTGTTGAAACGACGCCCATTCCTATTTTTGTCTTTATGAAATCTATACCATATTTATGACCACAAGTTTCCTTGTTATATCCACCACCAGGTATTGTTTTGAAAATATTTCTATATATATTGACTTTTAAACCATCCTTGAAAAAAGGCGTTATTTTATTTTTATTTATTTTTGCTAAGTAAAATTCATGATTTCCGGTCTGTATATACTTTTTATCTATATACATATTTGGCCCAATTGCATTTAAATATACAAAATAATTTTTTATAAACATATTATCAATTGCACGTTCAACTACTAATTCTGTATATTTTTCTACAAATTTACCTTTTATATTTTCAGTAGCAAAACCAGAAATATTATCATTTACTATATAAATACCCTCTACAGTATCTAATATTTTTATATTTGTAACTATCATTGCTTCATATCTAATATATATACCTTCTTTTACTCTAGTAATATATATATCCTTAATACTCAAGTCTATTTTATAATTTGCTATGTTATAAACAATATTATCTCTATCACTAAGATGTTTTGTATTATCATATTTAAATATACTATCATATATTTCTATATTAGGGATATATTTTTTTATAAATGATACGGAGGATTTCTCCATATATTTCTTAAACACCTTATTATGTTTTATTTTAGAAGTTATGTTTACTTTTGTTTTTATGGTTTTGATTTCTTCTATGTAATCAAATATTTTATCCTGTTTTGGGTTCTTGTCATAAAACTTATCTTCAATAAAATTGTTTAATTTTATTTTATTTATTATCTCATTTTTAGCATTTAAACTTGTAAATATAAGTAGTGAAGCTATTATTATCTTTATCATTGGTGGTTATCCTTTAGTTAGTTTTAATATTATAACATATATTGAATATTATTATTGTGGTATAATTATAACGAAATAATCAATTAAAGGCTATTAAAAATGAAATTAGAAACAGATGACTTTTTAAAGGATATATTAAGATGGAAAAAATTTTATATTTATGAAAAGAAAACATTACAACGTTCTGAAAAAACATTGGAACAATACGAAAGGATACTTGAAAGTTTTTATAATTTTTCAATAGAGCATGAAGATTATATGAGTATTTCTAGCATTAGTAAGCAATATATATTAAATTTTTTAATATATAAGGATGAAGAAAATGGTAAAGAAAAATCTGCTACTTCGAAACATTCTTATATAACAGTATTAAAATCTTTTTTTAAATATATAAGCGAAAATAATGCTGAAAAAACAAACTTAGTAGAAAATATTAAGGGATTAGTTATTAAGTTACCAAAAAGAGAGCCTAAAGGTATTAATGCAGACGAAGTTACTTTATTATTAACGACTCTTGAAGATACGTTGAAAAAAGATTTTAAAACAGAAAAAAGTAAAATAACTACTTTTAGAAATATATTGATAATTAAAGTGTTATTATATGGTGGGCTCAGAGCAAGCGAAGCACTTGGGCTAAAATTTGAGGATATAGAGTATTTACCTAAACATGAAGTTTATAAAATTAAAGTATTAGGTAAAGGAAATAAAGAAAGATATACCTATATAGATAATTATAAAATTAAAGAAGAAATTACTTATTTAATTAATAAAAAACGAGAATATGTAGCAGAGACTAAGCCTGGCAAAATTATGGATAGAAAAAATTTATGGAGTATGGTATTTAGCTATTATAGGAAAGCTGGAGTTGATAAAAAACAAGGTATTCATATACTAAGACATACATTCGCACAATCTTTAGTCGAAAGCAATGTAAATCTTTCTACTATACAAGATTTACTAGGACATGCAAATATTCAAACAACAATGATATATGCTCGAACAAATGAAAAAAATAAAATAGAAGCGATTAAAAATAACAATTAGCATCTATTCTATTTTTTCGATATAATTAAAAATAAAATTAAATTACGAGGTTTTAAAATGGCAAAAGAAATAATATTAGATTTAGATTATAAATCAGAAGAGGTTTTAAGTTTTGAGAAAGCCCTTAATTATAAAATAATAGGTCAAGAAGACGCTAAAAATTCAGTTACTAGTGCGCTAGAAAGAGCAATGTATCCATTAAGTGATGATAAAAGAACCCCATTAGGTGTATTTCTATTTATAGGACCCCCAGGTGTTGGTAAAACAGAAGTTGCAAGAACAGTTGCACATTATTTACTTGGCTCGGAAGACGCTTTTACAAAAATTGATTGTGGTCAATATAAAGAAAGACACCAAAGAAGCCGACTATTAGGCTCGCCACCATCTTACGTAGGTTATTCAACTGTTCCTATTTTATCAGATGTTGTATTATTTAAACATACAAAAAAAGCTATTCAAGAAAAGAAAATGAATCCGCTTATACATAAACATGGTGAAGAGTTTGCAATTGTTTTATTAGATGAGTTTGAAAAAATGCATCCTGAATTACAAGACGTTTTTTTAGCAGCTTTTGACGAAGGTCAAATCACTTTGGATAATGGATTAGACGAAGGTAATTCAGTTGAGGCTAAGAAAAATGGTATAAAATTTTCAAAACATGTTAACTTTCGAAAGACTATTTTTATTATTACATCAAATGCCGGGTCACAAGAAATTGTAAATATTAACTCCGGTAAAAAATCGTCAATGTCTTTTAAAGAAGATAATCAACAAGAATTAAACACGAAAGATTTTTATGAAAATAAATTACGTGAGTTTTTAAGACCTGAATTTTTAAGTAGAGTAGAAGAAATTATTCCATTCCGTTCATTAACACATGACGAATATATATTAAGATTAGAGTATATAATTAAAGAAAGTTCTATTAAGTTAGAGAAAATTTATGGTGTAACTATGGATTTGTCTAAAAAAGCCAAAGAAAAACTGGTTAAAGATAGTGTGTCACCAGAAAAAGGTGCTAGATTATTAAATCAAAATTTTGAAAAAGTAATTTTGGGTGATTTATCTAAAATTATGGGTTCTGGACAATTAACAGCACATGAACAAGACCATTATCATATTTTGGTAGATATTAAAAAAGATACTTATGTTTTTAAATTAAAAAATGTTAATAAAAAAACTGCAAAAAATAAAGAGAAAAAAGGACTCATTGAAACAAAACCTGATTTTAATAACTTAATGGTAAATGTTGATTATGCCTCTTATATTGATTATCAAGTGGAAGAAGTGTTACCATTACTTAGCTCTTTAAATATATTATACGAATTTAGAGATGAAGTTGATGAAAATTATATAGAGAGTATCAATGAAATAGAAGCTACATTACAGAACATAGGTTTTACAGAATTAGATTTTGCTAATATTAAAAAAACTGGTTTAAAATCTAAATTTGATGATTTAAATAGTTATATATATAATTATTCTGGTATAGAGTTACGTGAGGAATACGCACATTTGGATATGTATGTTAAATATGTATCTAATTTTATTAAAAATATATTTAAAAATAACTTTGTTGCATTAGAAAATAAAGAAATATCTGTAGAACAATTGATATTAGACGTTGAAGAATATGTTAAGAAAATATTACATAAAACATTATTAAATAAAGAAGAGATAGACATGATAATTACTTTTTTACATAGAGAGTATATTAATAAAATGAATGAAGATGAACCAGTATTATTATTAGAATTGAAGCCTAATAAAAAAGGTAATGTCGAGTTTGAAGCGGATATATTTAAAGATACACCTTTTAATACAAAAGAATTATTTGTCGATTTTATGATGGATATGATATCTAAGAACAAAGACGTTGGAGATATATTTATTGAGTTCGAAGCAATCCATAAAAGCGCATTAAGTGCAGAACAAACTGCTGCAATAATAAAAATGTTTTTAGAATTAAAGACTGAGGAATAACATGAACCAAAATAAAATAGTTAATTTTATTTCAGATTTAGAAGTATTTATTACTTCTAAAGAAGAAAATATAGAAGATAAAGACATTTCTTTAACGCCATTGTTTTTTAATGTAATAAATAATTTAGAGAAGTTAGATGATAGTTTCTCTATTGAGAAAGGTATGGATTTAAGAAATCATATTTATATTAAAGAAGGCAATCTTAAAGAAAATGGTTTAGTTTTAAGTGAAAAATTACTGGAAGCTATTAAAATTTCATAAATATATAAGAAAGTATATAATTATTTAATTATACTTTCTTTATATTCTTTTCTAAATTGTAGAGCAAATTGCTTTGCTTCTTTTGTTATATTCTTCCCACTTACTAAACGTGCTATTTCATCTATTTTTTCATTCTCTGTTAATTCTCTTATAGAACTTTTATTTTTTTCCTTACTAATATAAAAATGTTGGTCTGCGTATGCTGTTAATTGTGGTGAATGCGAAATAGCCATGATTTGATATTGCTTTGATAATAAGCGCAATACTTCCGCAACACTCATAGTTTCTTCACCACTAAGATTAGCGTCTATTTCATCTAGTAATAAAACACCACCCTCTTTCACTACATATTCCGTTTTTAATGCCATAATACCTAACCTAAGACGATTAAATTCACCAGTACTAATATTTTTTAGAATAGTATTATTTAAATTAATTTCTAAAAAATCTATTCCCGTTTTAATGTTAAAGTCTACCTTTGATATTGTAATACTTAGACCAGTAATATATAGTTTTTCTAAAAACATATTTAGCTTTTCTTCAAATATATTTAAATTATCATTTCTTATCTTTGATATTTCCATAGAAAGTTTATTTATATTGTTTTCTGCTATTTTGTATGCTTTTTCTATTTTTGTCTTCTCAAAAGAAATATTTTCATAATGCTCTATCTCTTTTTGTTTTTTCACTAGATATTCAATAGTCTCTTTTACGCTTCCGTATTTTTTAATAATTTTTGAATATTGTTCTATTTTATCTAACAAGTCTTCTAGGTTATAACTAGAAAGAAATTCTATTTGACTTTCCGCTTCTGATATTAAATTATTCATTTCTTCAAAAAATGTTTCTGCAAATCCAATAGGTTTATTCAACAGTTCTAATAATTCATATATTTTTGTCTCACGTTCAAAAATGGTTTCTACACCTTCGAATTTTTCTTTTATTTTATCTATATTATTAAGTTTCTGTTTTATTTCAAATACTTCTATATATTCTTCTTCAGTTGGATTTAAGTCTTCTATTTCTTTTATTTCAAATTTTGCGAAATTTAGTAGATTTTCAACATCTTCTTCTTCTTTTAATATCGTATCATAAGCTAATTTTGTTGATTTGTAAATAGAAAATTCTTCATTGTATTCTTGTTTGATGGATTTAAAAGCTGGTCCTTTTTTAGTTTTAATAATTATTAAATCTAAAATATTGATTAAATTGTGATTTTCAAAATCACTAAAATCTTTTACTTTTAAATAATTTATATATCCAGCTAATGAAGTTTTTAATTTTTTTTTGGATATAAGTTGATTATCCATATAATATCGTGTGCTATCGCGCTTTAATTTTTTAAGACACAATATGTCTTCATATTCTGAATTAATACCTATATCAGAAAAAATTAAATCCTTGGGCTTATGAAGAATTACTTCTACACTTTCTGCTTGACTTGCGCCTATTGCCAGAACATCTAACACAGCATTCATAAAAACACTTTTACCAGACCCACTTGGACCACTAAACACAATAAGACCATTTTTATTTATTTTTATTTTAGCCTTATCAAATGTTAAGTTCTTACCTATCGTTATTTCTTCAATCATATTCTTACCTAATTATAAATTAAGTAAGAATAATATAACTTTCCTTAAACCTTTATAAAAATCTTTCTAAAAGTTTCCCTTTTAGATTATCTTCTTTCTTATTTACACTAAAAGTGTTAATGATAGTAGATTTTTTTACTTCTTTAATATTAATAATATTCTTATTTATATCCTCTTCTTCACTATAACCCGTATCTTCTAAAAATAAATAATTATATTCTTCAATATCATTATTTAAAATGACTTTCATTTTATTTTCTATTTCTATTTGTGATTTTATCTCTATTTCCATATTTGATATTTTTTCTGAAATTAGAAGTATTGAGTTTTCATATTGATTATTGAGTTGAACATTATTATTTAAAATATTATTTAGATTTTCAATTTTTGTATTTCTTATTTCTATTTCTTCATTTGTTTCTTCTATTCCAAGAAAATCTTTTATCTTTGTTATATTTGTTTTTGTAGTAGCTTTATTTTGTAACATTACAAGTAGAATTTCTTCATTTTTCTCTTGTATTAGTATATTTTGTAATTGCTCATTTAAAAACTCTGATTTTGCTGCCCTTAGCTTACTCTTTATATCTGTATCCATAACTAAACTTTGAAGTATTAATTTTTGCTTCATTTTGATTCCTTTAAGAATTTTTATTAGTCACATCATACCATATATTTTTTATATATCTTATCAGATTGAACTTTTTTTGTTCTTTTAACTTTTCTAATTCTATTTGCAATCTCTCTTTGTCTTCGATAGCTTTCATATATTCTTTTTTTAAACCTTTGTACTCTATTGTCTTCTTTACACTCTTTGACATTTCGTACATATTGTCATCAGTAACTAACAACTCTTTGTTATATTCTTTATATAAATGGATTTCTTGTTTTAATTGTTTGAAATTTTTCTCGTAATCAGAGAATAAATCTAAAGAACCATTAAATAGTTTTTTTAATAATACATTTAATTCATTATGTTTAATCTTCAACTTTTTATTAAAGGTATTTATATAAGCCTCATCATAATTGTTTCCATACTGTAGTTCCATTGTTAATAAGTTATATTTTTTAAAACCTATGAATAATGATTTTACTTTACTTTGAAATAAATTATATTCTTCATTCGTTAATATTTTATTATCTGCTAGTTCCATTTTATCAATATCTATTTTCAAACTATCTAATTCGTATTTTAATTCTTCTTTTTCTGCTAAAATAATATGCTTATTATCTAGTAGATTTTTGTATTCTTGGTAAATATCTTGCTTTTGTTTTAAAGTTTTTTTATATTTTATAGATAAATTATCATATTTATTCTTATATTCTTCTATTCTATTTTCTAATGCAAATACTCTGTCTGATAAAGAATCATTTTTTCTTAATAAATTTACTTCATAATCTTCCAAAACATCTGGAAAATCTTCTTTTTTCACTTTTATAAAAACATTTTCTTCAATACCACTATAATCTGTTAATTCATCATTCGACAACATATGTGTTTTAGATTTATTTATTGAACTTTTTTTCTTACCGATATCTTTTTTTATATCTGAAGTATCTTCAAAAGATTCTTCTTCTTTATATATTTCTGTATCATCTTGTTCTTCTTCTTCTTCTTCTTCTTCTTCTTCTTCTTCTTCTTCTTCTTCTTCTTCTTTAAAATCCGGTATTTCTATATCTTCATTTTCTACTTCCGTATCAGGCTCTTCTTCCTCGTCGAAGCCAGGTATTTCTATATCTTCATTTTCTACTTCCGTATCAGGCTCTTCTTCCTCGTCGAAGCCAGGTATTTCTATATCTTCATTTTCTACTTCCGTATCAGGCTCTTCTTCCTCGTCGAAGCCAGGTATTT
>Ga0256824_10000013_pt1 | contig 85360 bp, 166 predicted proteins | sample CV67metaG_FD_191570 | JGI IMG/M metagenome (GOLD analysis project Ga0256824, IMG submission 191570) | Hydrothermal vent microbial communities from East Pacific Rise, Pacific Ocean - CV67 | ecosystem: Environmental > Aquatic > Marine > Hydrothermal vents | place: Pacific Ocean: East Pacific...
GATATTATAACATATTACTTAAATTGTTTATCTTATTTAAGGAGTTTTTAAATTCTTAATAATATAATGAACTATAAAAATAAGGAATATAAAAATGGCTAAAATTATGTTAGAAAAATTTATGCAAAAACATGAAAAAAAGCTCTATAAGGGATTTTCTGTATTTATCACTATATTATTGATATTTATGTCTTTTAAATTACTTAATGATGCAAAAGAAAAAAGAAGAAGTTTATAAAAAATACTAATTTAATTTTTGAAAAAAATGAGTCTTTCAAAATAGTAGATAAAGAATTAAAATACTTCCTTACAGGTTGTGTTTTTTATTGTTTTCATAATATTGTTTACCTTAATGGATACAAAAGTCATATTGGTAATAGTTATATTAGTCCATTAACTTTAAAACCTGTAAATTGTATCAAAGAAAAGCTTTATACAAAAGAGTTTAAAATTTACGAAGTTATTTCTAATGAAAAATTTAAAAACTAGTTATTATTTAATTCAAGTCCTGATTTGAAATAAGATTCTTGAACTAAGTTATCGAACATTACCAACCAATCTTGGTATTCTTCTGTTTTATCTATATTATCTTCATACATAGATAATAATAAACCATACAATGTTGTTGTGTAATCCATAATATCTAATTCAAGCTCTTTATCTTCTAAACCGCTATTTAAATCCATTAGTAAGGCTATTGCATGTAAAATATCTTTCGAAAACAATTCATATCCTTCAGTTAAAATATCATAATATGATAGTTTATCTTTATCGTCTGAAGTTTTAAATTTATCATTCACAACTTTTTCTTTTTCTAATTCAATTAGATAATAAAAGTCATAAAAATCTTTAATTAAATTATTTCTATTATTAAAATCAAAACTAGCGTTTTCGTTAAATTTTGTTTGCATTTGCATTCCTTTTAAAAAAAATATAACATAATATTTCTTAACAAGAGATAAATTATTAATATTTTAAGTTTCTTATAAGCAGTATGTAGGTATAATACTATAACAAAAAAAATAAAAGGTTTTTAGAAATGAAAAAAAATATTATTGGATATATTGCGACTTTTAAAGATAAAAATAAAATAGATAATAATTCTATAAGAGTTTCTTTTCAAACTATTATTTCAGAAGATAAAAGTGATTGTATGAAATTTAAAAACAAGAAAGATTTTTCTATCATTGAAATTAAAAAAGGTGACCATTCTTATATAGCTACTTCTATTGATACTATTGATATTTCAGAAGAAGAAATTTTAGAAGTATGGGAATATAGATACCCAACTTTACAAGATAAATCTATCACGAGTGAATTTTATTTTACTCACCAAAAACTAGGTATGTGGGCTTTTGATAATTATCAAAAAATAAATATGCAAGAAGTTAAGATAGAATTTCTTCAAATACAATTCCCTACTATGACAAAAGAGAAAATTATTAAACAAATAGAAAATATTGAAGATTTTGAAATAGCTATTTATGAAAATGAATTAGCAAATTTCTAACAATTAATGATAAAAATAAAGGACTTAAAATGGAAAATGTAAAATCATTTGAACAAATATTAAAAGAAATTGGTAGAGATAAAAATAATTCATTAATGAATTATCTACAATATAGAGTTTTATTCAATCAAGGTAAGAGAAATTTTAGACGTAATATTAAAGTTTATTTTATGGATTTAAAAATATCTTTATGGGCTTATTTAAGTGGTGCTACAGTTACTTATGAAAAAAAAGACCAAGTTGGATATGATAAAATGCAAAAAGATATTATTTCAGCAGAAACAAATTCAAGTAAGGAAGTATAATATGAGATTTTTACCATGTAGAATATGCGGAAACCCAACACACGGTCCAATTCATGAAGACACTAAATCTTTTTGTTGTTCTAATCAAAAATGTATCAAGAAAGATACAGGCGTAGATAGTGATGAACCAACTATTATTTTAACTGAAAAGAAATGGAAATCAAAAATAAACCTTTTTACACGAGGATATTAAATTTTTATACTTAAAATATCTTAAAAATTAAGTTATATTAAAGCAGTATATTGGTATAATATAGATACAAAACAAAGGACTTATACTATGTCAAGAAATATTAATTTTTATACCAACTCAAACAAACCAGAAAAAATATCAGAAGCCGAACTTTATATTATGTGTGAAAAAATTCACCATACATCAGAAGATTTCTATGATGGTGATTTAGCAGAACGTATTGAAGATTATAAAGAATATGAATTAGTAGAAATTAATTTATCAGAACTTGACTTAGAAGAATGGTATGTGGATGAGGAAATGGTTGAAGAATATATGGAAGAAATAGAAGAAGATTATGAGACACTTCCTATACCATTAATTAGTCACGATAATTCTATTATTGATGGAACACATAGATTAAACGCTTTAAATAACCTTGGTTATAAAAAAGTATTTGTTTATCGTGGCATTAAACTAACACCAGCAGATTTTAATATTATTTTATAAGCGTATATTAAGCAGTATATTGATATAATATACTTACAAACAAAACAAGGACTTACAAATGGATATTTTTACAATTTTAATTATTATTATCGCAGTTTTTTTAATACCAACTATCATCAAAAGTGTTGGAGGTTTAATTTTTAATTTTATTAAATTAGCTATTGTTGTAGGTGGGTTACTATACGCATATACTACTTACATTCAAGTTTAATTAAATGTTTCTATTATCATTTGTGATAGACGAAAGTTATGATGGTGGTATAACAGAAGTACACGTTGTATCTTCGCCTTATAAGTCACTATTAGAAGAATTATCCGTGTCTTTACTTACAGGTCTTCATGTATTAGATTTAGAAATTAAAGCAATGGAAAAAACACTTATTAAAGATTTTAACCCAGACGATTTAGTTAATTATAAATTTCAACAAACTATAGAAGCTAAGTTATGGCAAGAAAAAAGACAATCTGAAAAGAAAAGAATTTCTACTGAAATATTTGGAAGATATGCAGATACATTAATTTATTGTATTGGTAGTCACTTAGAACTCGGAAGATTTGAAATAATAGAGATTCAAGAACTTTAAAAAAAACAAAAACAAAACAAGGACTTACAAATGAAATCACTTCTTAAATTAATAACTATCGCTTTCTTTTCTTTTACACTTATTGGTTGTTCAGATTCAAAACCATTAAATGAAGATATGGCAATCAAACTAACACCTAAATACAAAGTACAATTCCACAAACATAATATTAATAGATTAGTTTCAAGCGAAGCTACTTTTGTTGATTCTTTATCAGGTGCAACTGCAACTGTTTATATGTATGATAGATATTATGATGAACGATTGAATTTTCTTGATACTTGTATGATTGAAAATGATACTTTAGAATTTCTTATATCTGGATTTGACAATGACGATTTAATATATATTAGTAGATTATCACAACCACAAATACTAAAATATGGACGAAAAAAAGTTTTTCAATCAATCGACAAATGTATGTCTGATATGTTAAATGGATTAGATAAATTAAACGAAGAAATTTAAGTTCTTTTTAAGCAGTATATAGGTATAATATATATACAGAAAGAGAAGATTTATCTTCTTTAAAAAAACAAGGACTTACAAAATGACTTTAACAGAAAATGAATTCGATAACAACTATACTTACAACGAAGCAATTATTAGCACAGAGTTTGACCCAGAATCACAAAGTGGTATGTTAGAAACTTATGGTGAAGATTATGCACAAATTGTTGCTATTAACAAAACTGCACCTAAAACTATTTGGGCTATGATTGATAGCGAAGATGGCGAATGTATGGAAATTGTTGCTGGTATTCAATCACGTTATTCTGCAACACCTATTTATTATGTTGTGACAAACGAAGAATGGTCAAATGAAGAAGAAAAATATGTTATTGGTGAATTTGAATAAACTATCAAATACAACGTGTATTTAAGTAGTATTTAAGTTATATACTGCTATAATATATATACAGAAAGAGAAGATTTATCTTCTTTAAAAAAAACAAACAAAACAAGGACTTACAAATGAAAATTACAACTAAAGCACACTTATCAAGTGACATTAAAACTATCCAAACACAAACAGGAAACGCTATGGTTTCTTTCTCTGTTGCTGACAATCGTTATATCGGTAAAAACCCAGATGGAACTGCTAAAACTAAACCAGTTTTCGTTGATTGTGTTGCTTTCGGTAGAAATGCTGAATACCTTACAAGAGTTGCTAAAAAAGGTACTGAAATTTTCTTTGAAGCTGAACTTGATTACGATATGCTTGTTTATCAAAATGGAACAAAAGTTCCTAAAGTTAGCTTCGTTATGATGTCTGTTCAAGCACTTAGAGGTCAAAAAGACGCTGGACAAGCTACGCAAGAGCAACCACAAGCGCAAGTTAAGGCACAACCAAGTAACCCTACACCAAAAAAAGATGCTCCTAAGCCACAGACAGCGACAAAAGAAGTAGAAGAATACACAGTTGATTTAGAAGACGAAGATAATATCCCTTTTTAATCTCAACTTTTACTAAATAGAACTTATTTAAGTTCTATTTATCTATATCCATTTTCTCAGTAAAATACTTTTCTATTTCCCTATAAACTACTTTTATTTCTTCCTCATTATTCGGTATATCTAATATTAATTGAGTTATTTCATTTAAGCTAGGTTTAATATCACGTTTTAATATATTTGTTTCATCTTTATTTAATAAAATAATATGTTTAAAAGTTTTATCTTTGTAATCTTTTATATCACTTGTAACGTCTTTAATATCCTTTAAATTAAGCATTTTAAGACCATTATGCACAAAGTCCGGTATCAAACTACCATTTGTATTGTATCCAGCGCTATATACACTATAATCAGGATATTTAGTCTGCAAATATGATTGAACTAAAACACTTAATATATCACCTTTTTCACATACAAGTAAAATCTCTTTATTACGCATTGGCGAATAAAACAATCTATCTTCATCTGATAATTCATCTTTTTCTAAATCTATATAATCAATAGCCATTATTTTTCCTTAATTTTTTATACTGTAAGTATATCATATTTAGATATATTTATTGAATTTTAAGCAGTATATAAGTTCGTATATACTATAATACCTTAACAAAAAAATAAAAGGCTTTTTAATAATGAATACAAAAACTATCCCACAACAAATTACTTTAGCTAACTTAATCTGGTTCAATAATATGCTTCTTAATGGCAACAAGGAAAAAGATATTTCAAGAAGACATGGCACTTTTACTTCTTTAATAGAAGAATTATTCGTTACTTATTCTGATATAATTGTAGCCAATAGAGATACTATGGATACAAACAATACATTAGAAATTCTAGAATTTTTAGAAAAAGTTGAAGATATTAAAGAAAATGATAGAAATGTTATCTCTTTTTCTAAAAACTATTTTCAAAAAGAAATTTGTGAATTAGATACTATCGAAGAAAATATGACTATTGACGAAAATGTAAAAACTTTCAAAACAGTATTTAATACTAGAACTTTGGGATATACAAAAACTTTTTTTAAAGAAATTCAAAAAACTGCAAAAACTAAAACTTTTCAAAGTGAATTAGATATTATTAAAGCTGTTAATTTAGTTATTCCACACGAAAATATTGAAGATATCAAAGGTATTGATAAATTTCTTTCTGATAATACAGTAGATAGACGAAAAACTACTTTAAAATATTGGCAAGACTTATGCGAAATTGCTGCTTAATTAAGCAGTTGTTAAGTTGTATATTGGTATAATATAGATACAAAATAAAGGACTTACATAATGAAATTACTTCCAATGAAAATATCTAAAATTGCAGAATTATTAAAATCACAATATAAGATAAAAACAACACAATATGGTTTTTTAATTGGCGATACACAAGCTTTTTTTGATAAATTCGATGCACAAGACGCTATGATTTGTTGGAGTATCAATGATAATAAAAGAATTCGCATTGATATTGAGAAACAACTAGCAGATAAAAATGATTTTTTCTCTGTTTATGTAGATAAAGAGAATATCTATCTAATTAATGGTACTTATGAATATTACAACACTGATTGGGATACTTTTAGTGTCACTACCATTAGCATTGATAAATTAAGTGGTGATTCACATGATATTTTACTAGAAATGGTTGATAACTTTTCTTCAAAAAATTCAGTAGAATTATTTAAACTTTATAAAGCTAAATTAGAAAATTTAGAGAGAGAAAAATTCCTTGCTGAATTGCAAGGTTAAAAATATTTATTAAGTATTTTTCAAGCTATTTTATAGTATAATACTTTAACAAAAAAAACAAAGGATTTAAAAATGATTATAACTTCACTTATTTTAATGATAGCAGTAGCGGGATTTGGTTTTTATAAACTAATTCAAAGTATGGCACAAGGTTTAAATACTTTTCAAAAAGTATTATTAGCACGTTAATTTTAAAAAGGATTGAGATGATAGAAGCCGTATTTTTTTTAATAGTCGGTAGTACTTTTGCCTTTCTAATGTTAGCAATAGGTAGTATAGTAATGCTTTCAATCATTATTATTCTTTCTATTTATTTCTTCTTTTTATTTACCTTAGAAATATTTCTTAAATATTTCTTTATCTTCAAAACAAAAATTCTTCAAAAATAATACATATATTTTAATTTAAATTAAACGAACTTACTGTTGTATTTGATTTTACAAAAAAACGTTTAACTATTCGACTTAGAGTGAATTTAGTTATTTTTGGATTTAGAATTTTACTTCTATTTTTTGTTTCATTTAAATCTTTATTATACGCCTGTCGAGTTAAATATATATTTCCACAGCTATCGAACATAGGCATAAATACAAATGTTTTTATTGTAAAAAATAAAATAGACAACCCTGATAAAAACAAAATAGACAACCCTGATAAAAACAAAATACCCTTTATAAATATTATTAATAGTTCCATTATTTTCCTTTAACAATAATCTTAACGTACAAAACTTAAATTTTCCTCATTCCTTCTTTTTTATTCCTATTAAATTGATATAATTCAGCAGTCTATAAGCTTTGTTTTGATATAATATATATACAGAAAGAAAGAATATTAAGTTCTTCTTCAAAAACAAAGGATTTTAAAATGGGCTCAGCAGATTACATTAACTACTACAAGAAAATGACTAAAAAACAACTTACAGAATCAGTTAAACAAGATACAGAAGAACAAGGTTATGAAAGTGGTCATAGTTATTCAGGAAACTGGGCAGCAAAACCTTCAGGTATCAATTTTATAGATAGAATTTTTCCGGGCGAAAGTGAAGCAGAAGAGTTTATTTTAAATCAAAATGATAAATGGGATTGTGTTGATGCAGTTATGGTTAAATATAAAGCCGGAACAGAAGCACAAAATGCACGTATTAAAAAAGAACGTGAAAAGTTATGGGAACTTAAAATGGCACTTAGTAAGAATAAAAATGCTTGGTTTAAAAAAGTAACTGCTGGTAAAAGCAAAACTAAAGGTTGTTCTTGTGGTAAGCGTATTCCAACAACTGAAATTAATTCTATGAAATGTTCTTGTGGAAAATCTTATGTATCTGCTACTGATTTGAAAAAATTTGCTACGGCTGATACAAAAATTGAAAAACAAGAAGAAAAAATCACTACACTTATTGATAAAAGAGGTGGTAAGGTTACTGAAAAATGGGTAGTAGGTGGTTGGTGTTCTTGCTAATCCACTACTTACTACTTATTTTATATTAAGCAGTCTTTAAGTTACTGTTTGATATAATGCTATTAACAAAAAAAGGAAACAAATATGAAAGTCCAAGATTATTATGATTTAAAAACAACTAAAACATTCACTTCTACTGATTTATACCCTATTCAAGATTTTATTAATAACGATTTTCCAAATATTGATTTTTACAATTCAGATGATGAAAATCAGGTTAATACAAAAGTTATTTTAAATGAATTATATACTAGTAATGACGGTTATAGAGGTCTTTGGGCTTATTCTTTAACGTATCAGGACGAACAGATTGCTTTATACTTGACAGGTGGTAGAGACGGTCGTGATAGTCGTTATTCTTGTATTACTAACAAGTCTAAATATGTTGAAGCAATGAAATATATTGAAGAAATTTATAAAGGCGATTCTAGTGACATTGAAGAAATAAATCCAAACGAAGATTTAGAGGAACTTAATAATTTTTATGGTACTGATATGACACAAGAAATTATGGATATTAAACATAATTTCAATGTTAGTGTTGACGATATTATTAACATTGATATTGAATTTCAAAATGAAGATAATGAACCCACTTTATTTAAACAAGTTAGAGCAAGAGTTAAAAAACTTACACCTAATACTTTAATTAATCCTATGGAAATAGTTATCTTAGATTATAAATTAGGTTCCGAATATTTTATGAAGCATAGAAAACCTACTTTTTATTTTATGTTACCAAAATATGACGTTTTTAAAGAGCCGGAAGATTGGGAAAATTTTAATACAGAACAAAGAGAACACATTCAAAGTATTTTTAGACTTGAAAGAAGAAATTCTGATTTAACTTTCCCTATTTCATATAATAAAATGGTTGATATGAAATTAATCAATATTACTGATACAAAAACAAAGGAACTTTAATATGAAAAATTTAGATATACCAAGAACAGAAGTTGATGCAAAAGATTTGATTTTAGGCGTTAAAAGAAAAGATTATTTTAGAGTTAAACTAGAAAATGGTAATGTATTTAAAGGCTTAATAGAAGGTTTTGGTCACGAATATTTTTATCTACCAAATGTTAAAGTTAGAATTATTGATTTGTGTTATGCAACAGAAATTATGGTATTCCCGGAAGAAATAAGTAATGATATTACTATTACTTTGGATGGATTAAAAGATAAAAAAACAGCAGAGATTCTATTACAAAAAATTGGAATTAAAAACCCTAAGTGGAATGACAATTCTGTTATAGTTGATTTATCAGCTAATAGTTAAGCAGTTTGTAAGTCTTTATTTGATATAATATATCAACAAAAAGGACTTTCAAATGATTAAATTTTTAAAAAACTTATTAAAAAAAGATGAAAATCGATTATTAAACCAAGTAGAGCCTAATCAATATGGACAATATTCTTATATTATTAGAAGTGAAGCTGAGTTTAAAATAATTAGTAATTCTAATTTAGAACTTCCTTATTCTTTTTCACCATTAGGCAATGTATTTACTTCTAAATTTAATTGGAAAGAAATATTAAAAACTACAGGTATTAAACCACTTTTATAAAAATAAAAAACACAAGGTAAATACATGAATTTAATTAATCAAAAAATACAAATAGAATCACTTATCAAGCATTCTAATACAGAAGGTTCTTACGATATTACAACGCCGGAACATGTTATAAATATGAAAAAATTAGAATTAATACTTGTAGATACACAAATTGAAATATTACTTTGGATTGATAATAGAGAAATTGTAGAAGGGTTTAATTTTGTTGAATTAAATACTTCTTTTATCACATTTATTGATAATTTTATGAAAAATAATTTTGAGATTAAAGATTTTTTAATTCTAACAGAAGTGAATAATCTTAAATGGGAAGAATTGCACAGAAAATGGCAAAGACGTATCGAAGATAAATATGTTGTTTGTAATTTAATTCGCCCTAATACTACAAACGAAAATTTTGAAAACCTATTAAAAATTATTTCTTAGTTTTTCAGCATTATGTAAGTCTTTTGATAGTATAATATTATACACAAAAGAGTTACAAGGAATATTAAATTATGAATAATTATCTATATTTTCAACACAACGAAACTCCCCTTAATATTTATTATACAAAACATTACTTTACAGAACGCAATTCAAATATCAAAGGTATTAATAACGAACGATATATACATAATATAGGTTTAGATGACATCATTACAATTATTAGAAGCAATATAGATAAAATGATTGATAATAATGGTAAATATTTATTTTCTTTTTTTACAGATAAAACAGAAAAAGAACAGGCACATATTATAGTTGCTTTTGAGCAAGCTTCTCTTGCACAACCATATAAATATGAAGTCGTTGTAGTAACATCTGTTATTAGCAATAGCAATAGTGCTAAATTTAGAAATTTTGGAATAAATAGAACTTTTTTAAAAAATATATATTTAAAAAAGTTAACTGAGTTTTCAGATACAACAGAAGCGCATAATTACATACAATCAATTTATAATAGAATGATTAAATATGATTTATTGAATGAGCATGACATTATTAAATTAAGCTTAGAAAATCTTTCAAATATTTTCTTTGATAAATATTTATCATTAGAATATCACCAATATGTATCACTAAGAGAATCTTTTGAAAAACTGTACAAATTAGGTAATTTTAGTAAATTTACGACAGAACTAAATAACATAAACCTAATTAAAATTAAAGAACAACAAAATAGTAATAATAAATTAAGTGAATCTAAAACAATAAATAGTAGAAAATTAATAATCAAAAGTAAAAAAATTAAAATAGATTTCAACCTTATTAATCCATTTGATATTGATATGCTTTCAGATTTTCATCTACTTATCGAGAATACCAGAATATTTAAAGATATTAGTGTCTAATTTTTTAGGTAAATAGTTTAATACAAGCAGTATGTAAGGTTTGTTTTGATATAATATATTAACAAAAATAAAAGGCTATTAAATGTTTAAATTAGATAAAAAAAATACACTGATTGGATTTAGAATATTATATATTTGTATATTAAGTTTCTTTATGGGATTTGTAGTTCATTTTAACACAGATTTACCTAAAGAAATTGGTTTCTTTATGATATTCGGTGGATTATTCATTGCTACCGTATCTATGTTTTATATTAGTTTTTTTAGCACACTAACTCAACAAGAACAAAACCAAATGAATTGGTTTGATTTATTAGGAATCAAACCAACACCAAAAACACAAAAATAACAAGGATTTTATTATGACAGAACAATTACAAGCAGCGTTAAACAACACAGAAAATACTTTAAATGAATACTGGAACGATAATAAAGCGTCTGGTATGGAAAAAATGTCTCTTAACATTGTTAAAGATGCACTATTAGATAATGAAGTAGAAGTGATTTATGTAGAGAAATCTTTAAATATTATCTATTATTTACTAGCTAGTTATTGTGAAGACTATATTAGTTCTGATACTGAAATGCAAGAAGTTATTGGAAAAGATTTTGAATTAATTCAAGATACATTAGTTGAAAAACTAGATATGAAGATTTCTTTTTAAAATGTCTATTACAATTCAGAGAAAAACACGGTTAAAAGAGGTAATTTTTACTTTTTGTCGTGATGACTATCATACAGGAATAGAAACTTTTGCTATATTGAGAAGAGAAAATATTCGTGGTATCAGTAGTTCTAATATTGTTCCAAAGAAAAGTTTTTCTATTGTTGCAACATTAGCACATCTTGAACTTATTAATGCAAAAATTAATTATATTCAAGAAGAACAAGAAACTAGATTACTACGCTTAAAAATTATCTAATAAACCACATTTTTAAGTTCCTTTTAAGACCTTTATAGATAATATAAATTAAATAAATTAAAGGTTTTAAATGTTAGAAAATATATTCAATACATTATCTGATACACAAATATATAGAAAATTTATGTTGAAAAAATTAGATATAGAAAATAAAAGAGATAAACAAAAATTTTCAAATTTAATTAATTCTATACCAGATTGTAATACAGAAAAAGAATATAACGAAACCTTCACATACCTTTTATCAATATATGAAAAATCATTAATCGATATATTTACTATTAAAATTAAAAATAATAAAATATTTGATAATGAAGATTTAAATACATTTGATGAAATATATAACAAATATATTATTTTACAAAATATCCAAAATCAAGATAAAAAAGATATTGATATAAAAGAAGTAGAAGAAATTTCTTTTCATCTTAATATATTATCATTAAACTTAGCAGTATCATTCGCAGTAAATAATATTCAAGAAAAAAAAGTAGATAAAGATTTTCGATATATTAATTCTGTTTATATCAAGATAGTTAAATATCTTCAAAGAGTTAAAACTATTTCGTTAGAAGATGAAAAAATTGTAGTGAGTTAATTTATTTCTTAAGTTCTTTTGAAGCAGTATATTGATATAATACATTAATATATAAAAAAAGGCTTTAAATTATGACTTTCAAAGAACTCGCTAACTTAATATTTTTATCACAACGTAACGACAAAATGGTTGCTCGATTAGACAATGCTATTTTACATTTTGACACCTTAGACGCGCAAATGTCATTTTTAAAACTACTTATTCAAGAAGTTGATTTACTTAAAACAAGCTTTCCTTATAAAGATAAAATTATTAACTTTAATCTAAATTTTATAAATAAATATTATATTAATACTAATTTAGATAAGAATTTAGATTATATACGCACAGCTTTATACACGAATTATGCTACTAATTTTTACGATGCTTATCAACTTAAAATAGGTAAAATTTGTAATATTATTGATTCTGAAAATTTTAATCCTGATATAGATTATATAATGGTTGGTTCTAGTTATAACCCATTAGTAACTACAAAAGATAATAAAGAAAAATTAACTTTATTCTTACCTTTAGTTATAAAATTAGAAACATTTAACAGAATATTAAAAAAAACAAGTTATAAATATTGGGGAAGAAAACAATTAATCACTTTTCTAAATTATTTTGAAAATAAAGACGAAGAAAAAGAAATGGGAATTACTAAGAGTGATTTAATCTTAGTTGAGCCTATCAAACTATCGTTTAATCAGTCTTTAGACGTAGTTACAGAAGAAGTTATTAAGAAAGAAGATAATTACACTATTTGCAATTAAAAGGACCTAATATGAAAGATTTAAAAAGATATGCAATTCAATATAACAAAAGAGTTTTATTACGAACTTTCTTTATATTAGATACCACTATAGAAGTAGAATATTTTGATGGTTTAGATTATGAAGATGATTCTATTTCTACACCTAAAACAAATATTACATATGGTCTAACCAATAATAAATCTAAACCAAATATCTGGATTACTCCACATAAGCACTTGGCAGAAAAAGCAATTAGAGATTTTACATCTATCTATGAAAGTAAATTTAAACAAACTACTGAAACAACTCCTATTGTATTTAGTGGAATTGAAAGATATACCAAACATCAAGAAATAGTCTCACCAGACTTATTAGAGGTAATAGAAATTAATATTTCTAAAGCAGAATAGTTATTATTACTTCATCCATGTTGTTCAGCTCTTTATAAGCAGTTTATTGGTATAATACATTTACAAACAAAACAAAGGTTTAATATGAAAACTCAAAAAGATTTAATCAAACATTATACAAGTAACTTAGAAAAAGTTAAAGGACATTGGTCTGATGGAACTGAAAGAAGCCAAGGTTATATTGATTATGCTGCTGAAATGCTAGAAATTGTAACCCAATCTGGTCAAGAAGGTCTAATTGAATTTTGGGATTCTAGAAAAGATGTCTAATCTTAAAAGCTTAGGTATAACCTGGTCTAAAGTAGATTACAATGTTGATGGAGAAGCGGCACTTGCTTTTCTTATTATTGAATTAGAGACTATTGCCAATAATATTAAAATTCTTCATAATGAAAATTCTATATCTGATGATTATTTTAATGGTATGAGTGGCTTTATTGTTACCTTAATGCAATGGGCAACAACATTGGTTAGGTTACACCAAAACAATGAAATAAGAGCTATTAAGGTGCAAAATATTAATATAAAAAATAAGATTACTATGTATAATTCTTTAAAAAATATTTACAATGCTTCTAATTTATCAATAAGATAAGAGTTTATCAAAAATTCTTATCTTATTTACTCCAAATCTTCCCTATATATTCCCTATTTTTCTTTGTTGTAAAACTTACAAAGTTCAAAGTCATATCATTACTTGGCTTTATATTTAAATCTCTAGTTAATTCCTCTTCTATTACAAAAGTGAAGTAAATACCTAATTTTCTAAATTTTCTTAATAAAATACTTATATCTATTTCGTTAAATAATTTTACTTCTGATTTATCCGATATATAAATTCTATATGAAGTAGCAATATGATTATTATATAAATTGTCATATTCTTCATTATATTTTACTAAGTTCTTTTTCAGACGTTTTATTGTAAATTTTTTATTATTATTTAAAGATTTAAAATAAGCCTTAACTATCGAATCATTATCTTTTATCTTTAAATAATGTTTAATATCTTTTACGCCATTATTTAATATAAAATCATATAAATCCTGATTATTACTAATAATGGAAACATATTTATCATATTCAATTGCTTTATTTATATATTCATCTAATTCTATAACACTCATTATTAAAAATTGAGTTCTAAAATGTGCCAATGAATTAGTTATATCTACTATATTTTTTTCTATTGTATGCATTGATAAATTCTCATTATAAGAAATAAAAAAGTTTCTATGACTATGACTATCTTTCCCCGGTGTGCTATTAATTACATAATTATGTATTGTTTTAAATTCTATATTTTGTCCTAAATTAACAATGGTCATTTCTTCTTGCATTTTAATTCCTTATTTATTATATTAATAATATATAATATTTTTCTTTAATAGCTGCTTAATCTACGATATTTCTTTAAGCAGTATATAAGGTTAGTAACGGTATAATATACTATAAAAAATAAAAGGCTTTAAATATGAATAATCTTAAAAAATTTACACCTGGCGAAATCAAGTATTACTTTCATTATGACTATCCACTTCATGGTAATGCATCTTGGTGTACACCTACAAAGGTTAAATTTTTAACTGAAACTGCATTTGTTGAAGTAAATTATGATAATTCAAGAACAAGTGTTTATCAAGATGATTACGACCCTAAAGCAGACAGATTAGGTTACGTAGAATATTCTGGAAGAGAACATTCTTTTTTCTTCGATACATATAAAGAATCACTCGAAGCATATGCTAATATGAGAAGAAGACGTGCAGAAGCTAAGTTAGAAGAATATACAAAGAAAGCAGAAGCTGCAAGAGAGGAACTTCTTGATTTAGAAAAAGAGTTAGCACAGGCACAACATAGTACTTATCCAACAAATATACATGGTAATCCAGAACATGTTCCTGAGACTACTGTTGTATATGATACAACAGTAGAAAAAGCTGATTTAATTTATGATATTTTAAAAAACGCTTCTAAACATAGTGTTAGTAGAAGAAAAAATCCAAAAATTGGAGATAAATATCTTGTTGCGAATTTCTTATTTATGAAAAAAGATAAAAGTAAAGAATTAATAGCAAAAATATTGGGTATTACATTGACAGAATTAAATTTTCATTCTTTTCTTATCTTAACAACAGATAATGTTCCAACTATAACAAAAACTATTAAAAAGAATGGTTACATTCCAGCGCAATCATTTATGGGAAGACTTTTTAGTTAAAATGGTTGGTTTACTAAGCAGTCTATAAGGTGACTGATAGTATAATATATTAAGAAAAAAAGGATTATAAATGAAAATTACAAATAATGCACACGATTTTATCAAAACTGAATTTGAAAAACTATTAGTTCCTTATGGAATTACAGCTCTTAGAGAATACAAAAAACAAATTATCGAAACAGTTATGATTAAAGAAATACCAAATAGGATAGCTACTGACTTCTTTTTTGCTCTTGATGGGTTTGTTCAAGAAGAAATGATTAGAAGGGTTGATAAACCGTTTGACAATGATTTTAAGGCTATTCTTGTCTCAATTATTAATGAGATTTGGAAAACAGAATCAGAGAAACAAGATGGTATTGATATGAAATTTTGTAAATTAATGTTTAAACCTAACGAAAACCTTTAATCATAATACATTTAAGTTGTTTGTAAGCAGTCGTTTGGTATAATATATTAATAAAAAATAAAGGACTAACAAATGGCTGAAACTTATACAGAAAAATATTACTTTGGTATTCACGACAACAATATGAATTTAACTTCATTTACGCTTACAAAAGAAACTGATGGAGATAATTATACTGATTTTCAAATTCAAGGTAATTCTGGTTTAATTATTCAAGAAGAAGATTATTCTGTTGTATTAGAAATTGCAATTAATTTAAGTGGTTTTGGAGAAAATTCAGAATTTGATTCAGTTAAAGGCGATACATATATTATCTGCAAACTTACAGAAGAAGAACATTCACATTTCACAGAATATGCTAAATAGAATATAACCTTAAATGGTTATATCTAAATTAAACAAAAAAAAGGAAAATTATGAAAATTAACACAGATACAACAATTGAATTTACAGAAAGAGAAATTATAGATATACTAAAACAACACATTCAAAAAAGTGGTTTTAAATATAATGGTCATAAGAATATTTTAAAAGATGTTGCAGTAGATGATGACAGAGGTCCATATAGACCTGATTATCAATTCCAAGGTATGACGTTAAGTGTTGTTGTTAAAGATACCGTTAGACCTAGAACTGGTCATAAAACAATAGACTAAATATATAAAAATAAAGGGCTTTAAAAATGAAAAAAATACTTATAGAAACAAATGAAAATGATTATATGACATATTTTGAGTTAGCTGCTAGTTCATTATCTGATTTATTGAAAGATTGGGATTTTGATTGGACTGAAAAAGAATTAAAAGACAATTTTATGGCTTTAACGAAAAGTTTTTATTTTATTATAAAAAAAGAAGAAATTTGCAAAGGTCAAGTTACTCAAATGTACAATGATTTAGAAGTTTATATTGGCGAAGATAGTATCAAAGAATGGAAAAAAGATGGTGGTAACGGTTCAGAAGTTTATATTTAATTATATTTAAGCAGTCTATAAGGCTACTTAGTATATAATATACTTACAAAAAAAACAAAAGGCTTAAAATATGAACACTTTACAAAAACTTTCAAACAAATTAACACAAGCAAATACATTCCAAAATCTACTTTATACACTTATTATGAATGAGAAAACAAGTGAAGAACATATTTTAAGTGCAGATGCAACAGCAAAAGAACTTAAAGAAATTTTAGATAGAGAGATTAATTATGCAATTGAAGATGATTTAACTGATACAGTTAGAGAACTTACAATGTGTCTTGATAAAGCACCTTATTATGCTCTTATTATGAATGATATCGCAAATTCTTACGCAGCAGATGTTTAAAATGAAAGTTATTAATACTTACAAAATTTATTCTTTTGATGAATTTGGTGCAGAAAGCTTATTATGTACAGTTGAAGCAAAATCAAAAAAAGATGCCTATAATGTTGCAAAAAAACAAACAAATATAGGAATTAAGCATTATTCTGATGCTATCATGATAGAAAAATAATTATTTTTATTTTTCTAGTGTTTCCACATATTTTTCTGCCAATTTTAAGGTTACATATAATTCAATTCTAATTATTTCTTCTTCTATTGTATTTTTTATAGTTGTTTGATTAATCGCTTTTGCTAATTGTATTAATTTGGATTCTTTTTTTCTAATACCAGTTTCTTTTAAATCTTTTATCTCTTTATATATCGCTAAAATTTCTTCTTCATTTGTTAAAGCTCTTAATTCACGTGCTGAAAAATCTAATATTCTCATTGTATATACCTACCTTTTATTTTATTCATATATTATAACATTATATATACTTTTTCAAGTTATTTTAAAAAAATACTTATTATATAATTAGTCTAAGCAGTTTATAAGTTTAGGTAGTGTATAATATACTTACAAAAAAACAAAGGCTAATAACAATGTATGATACTTTAAATAAACAACAAGAAAAACAATTCGAAACTATAAGAAAACAAGTAGAAGCTGGGCAACGTGTTCTAGTTGAATTTACAAAATTATCTTGGGATGATGGTTATCTTGATAAAGGTATGCGTGCGTATATTACAAATATTGGAGAAACAGATATTTATGATATGGAAGATGGTGGAACTGATAATATTACTGCTCTTACTTTTGATTTTATAGAATTTAAAGATTTTAATCAAAAACTAGAACAAGTTCATACATATAATGATGGAACTTCTGGAACTGCTACTGAAATGGGTGATTTCCCAGCTAATTCCTTTGAAAATGTTTTTTGTAGTGAAAAATATGAACCTTTTCCATTTAGAATTGTTAATAATAATGGGTCAGTTTTACATAAAAGATATATCCACACTAAATCAAAATTACCTTATATTGAATGGTTAGAACTTCAAGTAATTAAGAACCGTTCTTAGTTTAAAACCATATTTCATGTAGATACATGGAATGTGGAAATACAAAAACATGAACCATTAACCACGAAATTGTAAAAATCCTCACAAATATCAATAACCAACTTTTCTTATTGTAATCATTTTTTAAAACATATTTAAAATATAACATAATAGTCGCCCAACCCAACATAACCATTAACGGGTCTGATACCATTCTATTCATTATATGTTCTACACCATAAAACCAATGTGCAATAGCCTCACCAATAATGCCTTCTTCCAAATAGTGTTCTAATGCTTCCCACATATAATTTAATGCTAATAAAACAACAAACTGCATTTTTATATTATCAGAAGTAGTTATATTTATTTCTTTTTTTATTAACATTTGATTAATAAATATATATACAAAAGCACCAAGAGATAAGCCAGAAAAATAATGTTCTAAACTCCACCAATCAAAAAAAGCTTGATTTTTAGTTCCCCATAGCATTAAACCTTCCAATTGCAGTCCTTTATTTTATTTTTCTTTATTATAAATAAAATAAAGATAGAATATTTCCCTATTATTGTTTAGTTAATTTTTCTAACATATATTCTTCATAGTTTTCTTTTTTATCTTCTATCATATTTTCTTTTTCATAAGTTTCTATCATACTTTCTTGAATACTTACTGGAAAAACAATGGATGATAATATTATTAATGTTTCATCTTCAACAGATATAGGAGCTAAAATAGCTTCTAATCGCTTACCGGAAGCGAGTAGGTTATTTACTTTTTTATCTGAATATTCAGCCATTACAAATGCATTGTACCGTTGTGCTGTCCCCATATATACTGGTATTAAATTCATTTTTTTAAAAGCATACAAATCTTCCCAAAAGAAACTCATATAAGTTTTAGCAGCATTAAAATAATAGTCAATCGTTAAAATGTCAACCTCGGATTGTGCTTTTATTAATAGTAATATTTCGTTGCTTATTCCAGATTCAAGTTTCATAGTATCTTTCTCTTCATATTCGGCTGAATAGTTATATTTAACAGCTAATGCTGTATATTCTTTTACCTTTTCTTCCAATGTAAAACCAGCTAAATATTTTTCATCTGTTACTTCTATCTTTTTATTTACTAATTCCTGGGCTGCATTAGCCAAAGCTATTAATTGTAATGTGTATAAAGAACATAATTCATCTGAGCTTCTATATATATTTGACATTTGGATACCTTTTTTGTGTTATTTTACCATAAATTATTCTAAAATAATATTATTTAATAAAACATAAATATAAATATAAATATAAATAAATTTTTACTCTACTTTTATTTATATTCAGCAGTTTATAAGCTTGGTTAGTATATAATATACTTACAAAAGAGAAAGACTATCTTTCTTTAAAAACAAACAAAACAAGGACTTACAAATGAAAAAAGCAATCACAGAGAAACAACTAGTTTTACCAGCACTTATGGTATTAGCATCTAAATCAGGTTATGTTACAATTGGCGAACTTAAAACAGAATTAGCTAAACGCTTACCACTTCGTAAAGCTGACAAAGTTAGAGTTTCACAAAATCGTATGCGTTTTAGTAATACTGTTGGAAATCTTATTTCACATAGAACACTTGAGCAATTTGCTAAACATAAAAAAACTGAAGATGGGAAAGTTCTTCTTAGAATTAACCGTAAAGGTCGCCAACATATTTATAAAGCTATGGTTCAAGCTGCAGTTTAAAACCCTTTATATCGCTTATATAGCGATATAACTTACATATTTTAACAAAGGAAATACAATGTTTTTTGACAAAGACGAAGACACTTATCATATTAATCTTACTACTGTTTTTCAATCTTTTAGTGAAACTGAAGTTAATGATTTATTTGAAGATTTTTTAACTATTTATTTACCACAAAGTGAAGCAGAATTTCATATTCAAGATAAAACAAAAATGAAAGAAAAGTTTATTTTTTATTTTAACGATTTAAATTCAGGACACACAAGAATGATTGCTGATGGCGAAATGTTATTTTTATCATTATTAGGTCCATTTATGAATGACAGATTTGCAATTGGTGGAAATATTCACACTAAGCACAAAGAAATTTATAAAACAGCTACTAAAAAACTTGGTGACTGGGATGATTAAGTAGTATTTAAGTAGATATACTATATAATATATCTACAAAAGAATGATGGTCGCTCCTTGGGAAGCTGGAAGGTAAGAATGCGATTGAGTAACGCCATTATTAATTTGATAAAATGATTATACAGACCAGGTTGGCAGAATAGTTTAAATTGGTTGAAAACACTCTATTTATAGAGAAAATTGGAAGTTCGAGTCTTACCCACTTACCACACGAAAGCTTACGGGCAAAGTCGGTAATCATTTTATCAAATTAATATAAATTCAAGGTAAAATCAATGATAGAAAAAACTACTTCAATAGAAACTCCACAAGATAAAATTAATCGTAAAATTAGTGCTGTTAAAAAAATCATATCTATTCAAGAAGAACAATTAGAAACTATTAATCAACCACCCCATGAATGAGGTGGATTTACTTTCCTAACTAAATAGAATTATTATTCTATAGCGAAAGGCTATCTGGCTTGATTCACGCCTTGTGTAAGTTTTATTTTACTTACATTTATGTAAAGGGATTTACATAAAATATTTAATACTGAATTATAATCTCTTGGATTTTTATATCCACATTCTTTACAATCATATTCTCTATTTGATAATTCTTGGTTATTATCTATATTACCACAATTATTACAGCCTTTGCTAGTATATTCTGGTGATACTAATTCTAAATATATTTCATTATATGCACATTTATATTTAAGAATTTCTACAAATAAAGCGAAGCTTATTTGTAATATGTTTTTTTTCATTGACTTGGTTTTTTCTTTTCCTAATAGTTTGATTTTATTTTTATGAGTAGTTTTTTCTGTCATTTTCTTGACATTTAAATCCTCTATCACTAAATGATTTATGTTTTTCTCTTTTAAATCAGCTATTATTTTATTTACTATTTCATGTAATTTATAAATCTTTTTATCTGTATTCTTTTGGTAAATTTTATTTATCTTATCTTGAGTTTTCTTAAAATTATTACCTAATTTTACTTTCGTTTTTTTAGCTTTAAGAATTCTTCTACTTTGTTTCTTTTGGAGAAGTTTTAGTTTATCTTTATATTTTTTTTTCAGATTAACTTTTTTTATATCAGATATATCTAATCGCTTATAATCTTTAAAATTTCCATAATCAATACTATCAATATTTATATCCATTCCATATGAATTTAACTTCATATTTTTGGTAATCTTTTTAAGATTTGTATCAATTTTATCTTCAGTTAATATAACATTAAAACTAATATAGAATTTATTATTTTTATAAGTAATAGTTATAGTTTTAATATCAGAAAGTTCAGGAAAATCTCTAGACCAACGTATTTTAAAATTTTGCCTAAATAGACGTAAAATCTTATATCTTTTATTAAAATCTAATATAGAATATTGTTCTTTTGTAGTTTGAAACCCTTGATTATTAAAATCACGACTAGATTTGAACTTTAACATACCAGTATTATCTTTGCCTAATGATTTGATAGTTTTCTTAAAATCTTTATTAAAAACAATACGACATTGTTGTGTAACTTTTGAATTAAAGCTTAATTCACGACCTTTTAGTATTTTTTTAACTAAATCATCTTGTTCTTTGAGATTGATATATTTTTTATCTGATTTTTCTTCGATTAGTAGATTTTCTTCATATTCTTTTTGTTTTTGATTTAAAAGAATATTCCAAGTTTGGTTATAAGTAAAAATATGGTTAAATAGTAATATTTTTTGTTCATTAGATACTTCTAATAAATATTTATATCCTCTATTAAATTCCATATTCCTTCCTTATATTGGTCTTTATCTTAACCTTTAAGAACTTAATTTTTACTTAAATAGAACTATAAATTAAAAATTTTAACAAAACCTAAAACTTGCGAAATTCATCCCCCAGCTAAAGCAAGGGGTTTTCTTTCTAGTTTTTTGATAAAATATATCTTAGAAAACTTCAAGAACCTACAACTAATTGAGATAATGGCTGTTGTAGAATTAGCTGATGTATATGATGCATTAGAAGCATTATGTGAAAAACACAACCTTACAATGAAAGACTTAAAAAAATTCAGTAAAATTACCAAAAGAGCTTTTAGAAATGGACATAGATAATACTGTAAATTTTCAAATTATATCTAATGCTATTTCTTTTTATACAAATAAGGGCTATAAAAATGTAAATACAGACTGGATGGTTCCCATTGATATTGTTAGTATGACTAAACCAGACAGTGTAGATGTTGAAAAAGATGAAATAAAATGTCCTATAAGCAATAAATTCTTAGTGGCTTCTGCTGAACAAGGATTTATTAAACAACTTAGTGATAAAACGTTGAAGCCTGGAAAATATCAAAGCACAACGCCTTGTTTTAGAAATAATGAAATAGAAGATAAATATCACCAACTTTATTTTATTAAGACTGAATTAATTATTACAGATAATATAACTCAAGAAAATTTGGAAATTATTATTCAGGACGCTTTTGAATTCTTTTCTACTTTTTTTGATAAAGATTTAAAAATAATCAAAACAGAAGATGCACGCAGTGAAGCAAGTTATGATATTGAATATAAAGGTATTGAACTAGGTTCTTATGGTATTAGAAGAATAAATGGACTAGAATGGATATATGGCACTGGTTGTGCTGAGCAGCGCCTTAGAACGCTACTTATTGATAATAAATAAAACTATTATTTCATTACCGGGGATTTTGATGAGTCTGATGTTTCATCTGGTGTATTAAAATCTCTAAATCTTTTATTGAAAGAAATACCGTCCATTACTTTATCAGTATTTGTTCTATTTTGGAAATGTCCTTTTAAAGTTGGGTTATTTACAAAGCAATTATTTAAATAAGTTATAAATTCTTCATTTTCATAATGAAATTCGTCTGTCACAGGCATCATAGGAACACCTAATTTTTTTAGAATATCTATTCCATAACCGGAAACAGTTTCCATACGCCCTTCTGTATAATGGTTAAATATATATTCTTTTGACATTGTTTCAATATCATACGGTGAATATTTTGTTTCCATTTTTAGCTTTAAAACAGATACGGATACATTTAAGTTATCAAGTATGAAGTATTCATCAGCACCTTCTTGATAATTAAGGGATAATGATTTAATTTTATTTTTAACTAATTCTTTTACCTTGTCAAAATCACCGTCTATCATTCCCATTAAAGTATCATATATTTTATCACCATTATCTTCTACTCTATTCAAAGTATCAGCAACGTATCTTATATACATTTCTTTTCTTTCTTCTATAGTTTTGCCTTCTATAACGGCAGTTTCATTTAATTGACCCAATACATTATCTAAATCTATCCAACCGTCTTCATTCATATGTGTTAAGTTAAAACCAGTCATTGATTCACCATATTTCTTATAAGTCTTATTATTCATCATAATTAAATATTCGTCGTTACCCCAATTAGCATTACTTATTTGGTTACCTTCTGTTAGCTTTACCAGTGCTGTAAATTTATCCATTTTAGATTCCTTTTTCTTTTTAATAATTATAAGTTATTTTAACATATTCTCATATTAACACAGTTTTACTTAAAATAAAGAAAGTAATGCTTAATTTAATCTTACTTTTATATTCTTTTTTGTATCATTACATTAAAATATAAGGATTATATATGAAAGTAGGAATTATCGGATTAGGACTCATGGGCGGTTCATTAGCATTAAATTTAAAAAATATGGATTTTGTTCAGTCTGTTCATGGTTATGACCACAACGTTGAACACCAAAAAATGGCTAAAATACTTAATATAGTTGATGATATAGTACCTTTTGAAGAAATATTAAAAATGGATGTTATTATTCTGGCTATTCCTGTTATCGCTATCCAGAAAATACTCAAAGATTTTATTGGTGTTCCAACAGACACTCTTATTATGGATTTAGGAAGTACAAAAGAAAAAATCGTTTCAAATATACCGTCTGAGATTAGAAAGAATTTTGTAGCTGCACATCCAATGACTGGTACAGAACATTCTGGTCCAACCGCTGCAATTGAAAACTTATATGCTGATAAAGTAGTAGTCTTATGTGATTTAGATAATAGTGGCCAGTTACAACAGGACTTAGCCAATAAGATATTTAAAAATCTAAATATGAATATCAAATATATGAATGCAACTGACCATGACCGACACGCAGCATTCATTAGTCATATGCCACATATTATTTCTTACTCACTTGCTTCTACTGTATTAAAACAAGAAAAGAAAAAGAATATTTTATCTCTTGCTGCTGGTGGATTTAAATCCATGAGTAGATTAGCAAAAAGTAATCCTTACATGTGGGAAGATATTTTTAGACAGAATCCAGATAACCTATTAGAGGCAATTGAATTATTCCAAGATGAACTTGAAAACATGAAACAGGATATCAAAAGTAAAAATTGGGAAGATTTAAGAGAAAAAATGTTGTTTTCTAATAATCTACAAAAAATATTCAAGTAATTTATATTTTCCAATAAATTCATTCTTTTTATTCTTATAATAGTCTCAAAATATTATAGGATTTAAAAATGATTGAATTTCTTCTTGACTCTATCTACGGCGTTGCAAAACTATTAGCATGGAATGCTATCTACTTCATAGTTGCTATTTCTGTTATAGAAATGTATGCTTATAAACTCATCTAATATATATCTTCAATATGAAATATTCTTTAATAAATAAATATTTAAAAGAATATTTCATTAATAAATTATTAACTACTTAATAAACCATCATTGCAAAATCTACCAGCATACCAGCATTCGCCTTTAATAAATTATTAAGTTTTAAAAAGATATTATCTAATAAATTATTAAATGGAATATAGATGTTTAAGAGTAATAAGATTAATGAATTAGAAAGACGAATCAATGAATTAGAATATAAAAATAAACAATTAGAGAAACTAAATCTAATAAAAGAACGTTTTTTGTTTAACCTGGGTGATTATCTACATAACTTTGGAACCAATGACTTCTATTGGGCAAAAGAAAAAAAAGTAATATCTGGATATGGAAAAGAAATACTCCAAGATGAAGCCCTCTATATAGGATACTTATTTTTAGGTGTTAGACACTTATTAAGTTCAAGTAATACTTTTCGTTCAACTGAATTCTTTGTTTTTGATGAGGATAGTATTTGGAAAATGCGTATGATTACTAAAGAAGCTTATGATAACGCAGTTAGAAAAATCCAAGATAATAACATAGAGCAACAGTTAAATATAGATATAGAATTATACGAATTACACTGCCGTGTTCTTATTAATGAGTTTGCTTGTGCTCGCTCTATATTATATGGACAAGAATTATATGAACAAGAAATACTGGTTACAGATATAAAACAATTAGATGGCAGAAGATATATGATGGAAAAAACTACTTAATTACCACTATATATTAAAAAAAACTAGGGTAATCGGTCTATTTTTACAATTTAGTATCATATTCAGCAGTATTTAAGATACAAACTGCTATCATTTGAATACTAAAAAATAAAAGGCTTTACAAATGAACGCAACTACAACAAACACTGATACAACAAACAACTCGGCAGCTACGCCAACTACACCTTCACAATATGATTTTTCTAAACCTGTAAATCAAGATGGGTCACTTAAAAAATATGTTCAATATGTTATGGCAATTAAAGATGCTGGTAAAGAATTAACTAAGCGTGAAATTCTTACAATTGTAAATGGCAAAGAGCCAAAAGGTGATGTTCGTGGAACTGCTAACAAACCTTTCAAACTTCTTAAAGATAAAGAAATTCTAAGATATAATCGTGCTACTAAATCTTGGCAGCTATCTGATGGCTCTGGTGAGTTCATTGCTTTAATTGAAGCAGAAAAAGCAAAAGTTACAACTGCAGCAGAAGCAGCTTAATTGTATGCAAAATATAAAAGCAGCAATTAATAAATACCAAATTGGGCCACAGCAAGTAGTTAATTTACTATTTGTTGGTGGCTTAGCTGGTATTTTCGCGCTTACTATTTTGAAACTATGCTATGTGTATGCTAATTATCTATTTTCTTTAATTTAAGCAAATAGAAGCTACACCAACTTTTAAAACACTCTACTTTCAACTAAACTTTTCTTAACCTTATTTTGCTATAATACTCTTAAATAATATTTAAGGCATTTACTATGACTAAAAAAGACATAATTACAGAATTTAAAAACCTCAAAAAAGACACTACTTTTAATTACGAATATAGATATTTAAGAGAAGATATTTACGGCAGTTTCCTAATAGATGCTAATTTATGTAATACCTATGGTGAAGAACGTAAAGGTTATGATAACTTGAGAAAAGATTTAGTTAATCAAATTGATAGTGTGGAATACTCCGGCATTATATCACTTCGTAAAGTATATAGCACTATCCCAGAATTTGAAAATATTTTCATTATGGAACAAAAAATACCGGAAGAAACTTATAGAGATAGACTAATAGCGCTAGAGAAAAAAGCTAAGCTATTTATTATTAAAGAATTAGAAGTTGTAGATATTAATTCATTTGAATATTTTTTATCTGACAAATTACATTTCTCTTTTAAGACTGAAGCAGATGTTACTTTTAGAAATATATCAGTATATTTAGATATTCTTGAAGAGTATCAAGAAGATGAAGAATTTAGAAACTTTTTTGACAAAATTATTAAGTAATTATTAAGTAATTATTAAATACAATTATTCTTATATATAAACATCAAGGAGTGATTACATGAGTTTTAAAAAAGAGAAAAAAAATATTAATAGTTATGATGAAGAATATTTAAGTGTTGTTAAATACGAACTTGATATCAAGAAAAACTCTTTAAAGTATTGTTTAAACGCAACACTTACTAAATCCACATTTGAAAATAGAAAATATATAGCTTCATATCCATTAAGTTGTATGTGGTTAAGCGACATATATAAACCAGTTTCTTATTTAGATGATAATGATAAAATAGTTACTTATATTTTTGTAGAAAGTGAATTTAAAAGAAATATAGATAAAAATAAAGAAAAGAAAATAATAGAGTTACTGAAAAAATCACATAATAAATTTATTATTAAGAAGATAAAAAAATTAGAAGGTTCTTTGATTTAAAAATCAAATATATCATCTAAATCTTCAAAACACTCTTCTTCGTTGCATTCAAATATATTTTTAATTACAATGTAATCATTAGAAATGCTATCTACAATAGTTTCATCATAATTTTTATTATAAATATATTTATCAGACAACCAATTTTTTATAACTTTAAAAAAAGAACATACCATTTCGTTCTTTGTTTCATCAACAGCAAATTCGTCTGCATATAAAACAATATAGTTAGTAAAATCCTTACAAACTTTTACTATTTCAATAGTGCTTATTACTGCATTTGTTTCTAAAGTACTTGTTATGAAATTTATCTGTGTACAAAGACGTAGCAAAAAACTCTTATCTGCGCACTCTAAATCTTCCATAGTATCAACATATTGGTGTATCAATTCTATATTAGAAATAGCTTCTTCGCAATTTTGTTTATTTGGACATTTATCTGAACATTTTAAAGTAGCACAATCTATTTGCATATAAAATAACCTTTTCTGTTAGTTTTTATATTATACTGATAGAATGCTTCAATACCGCTTAAATATTACATATTCTTATAAAAACATTGATTTTGTCATTATTTTGTTTAAATTTTCCGTAAATAATTATTTAAGTGTATTTTAAGCAGTATATTGATATAATACACATACAGAAAGAGAAGATTCATCTTCTTTAAAAAAACAAACAAAACAAGGACTTATAAATGAAAAAAATAACTTTAAAAATAATCGCAAGTATTGCACTAATTGCTTCTATCACTGGTTGTGATGTAATGAACAACAATGGTAATGGACAAAAAATAAATGGTGTAATGACAAATAATGATTTAATTCAACCGGATTATTACTATGAATTAGATACTTGGGGAACCGACGCAGATGTGTTTGAATTCACAATGAAATCTAATCCTAAAATGGTTGTTATTAATGTTGGTTCTGGTAAAAACAGAGGTATCTTTGTAATTCCAAAAGGCAAACAGGCTAAAAAAGTTAAAAACAATGGTATGGGAAACCCAGTATATGACACTGACCATTACTATGAAATTGATACTTGGGGAACTAATGCAGATGTATTTGAATTTACACCACGCTCAAATACTGACTATACTTGTGTAGTCGTTGGTGGTGACCACAGTATGAGTTGCGTTCCTAGAACTTAAGATTCCATAAACTACTTTTAAAGTAGTTTATTACAAATAATAACCTCAATTTATCCCAATCAAAAACTTATCATTATAACACTTGTCTATGTTAAATAAGATATTATTTAAGTGTTTTTTAAGCAGTATATAGATATAATATATATAGAAAAAGAAAGTTTATATTCTTTAAACAATATTAATCAACAAGGACTTACAAATGGAAAATAAAAAAATATATAGAAATATGAAAGAAGATACAATCACTAATCCATATGAATATGCTATTCAACAGAATAATGGTTCAAATGGAATAGATGCAATAGGTATTTTAGTGTTATTCATAGGCTTAATAATATCAATTTTAGCTATTGCTTTTCAACCTGATAAGGTAGTATTAGAAACTATCAATAAAGATTATAAACTAATTGGTGTAGAACAACGTGATATGGACGGATTAGGGACAATACGCAGTGTAATTATTTATGAAGATGTTGTTACAAAACAAAAACATTGGACAATAAAAACTAATCAATGTTTTTTGGAAGAAGTAGGAACTATTAAATCAATTACAGCTATTAGTAATTTCAGAGAAAACCTTATTGGAAAAGACCAAAAATGGACAAATAATAATAAACAAGAAGTTTTAGAAGCTTTTTGTTCTTAATTTAAGTTATATATAAGCAGTATATTGGTATAATATACATACAGAAAGAGAAGAAATATCTTTTCTAAAAAACAAACAAAACAAGGACTTATAATATGAAGAAATTTAATTCAACAACTGAACTTACAAACGAGATAGTAAGAGCACAACACGCACCGGATTTATTAGAGTTAGATAATGAAATATACACAATGATTTCTTATGATGAACATGGTGTTCTTATTGTTTATATGAATGAGAATGAAGATAAAACATTAGAATTATTAACTGCTGATAGATATACTGCAAATGGGTTTGATGACCTTAGTATTGAAGCACTAGATATCTAAATATAAAAAGAAAAGATTAAATTCTTTTCTAAAATAAATAAAACAAGGACTTACAAATGAAAAAAATTATCTTACTAGCTTTATTAGCTTTAACTTTAAGCGCTGAAATCTTAGTTGTAAAAGAAACAAATTACATGAGAAACCCAGAAACAAAAATATCTTTTAGAGATGGACAAGTATCTATCTTAAAAGAAAAAGAGGGAACATTTGAAAGTGGTTATAAACTTTCAAAAATTTATTCTTATAAAGCATATTTAACTGAACAATGTGGCGGTCGTGAATATACTATTATTTCTGCAAACTTTGGTGTTAAATATTATGACAATTTTGTTATAGATTGCAAAAGTAAATAATAACCTTTTTAAGCAGTTTATAAGCTGCTTTTATATATAATATCTTCAATATAAAATAATAGGACTATAAAAAATGAAAACAGTAATAATTCAAAAAAGCATAGATTGCTTAAAATCTGCAATAATCAATACAGAAAAATCACTTACAAAAATGAACAAAGATTTATCTAAATTAAAGAAAAAACCTTTTGATGAAGTAGAACAAAAAGTTGAAGATATGCAAATCGAAATGAATAAAGCAAATAGTATTCTTAATACTTTTAAAAATGATTTGAGAAATGAAGAAGCACTATTGGAAAAAACTATTTATTTAGAGCATAATAATGCAGAAGCTGTTACTTGTATTGTCGAAAGAAGTGCTTGTATTCGTTTTGGTGCTGAAATTGATACAACTGTATTATTTGACATTACTAATAATGAAAATTTCACAAGTTTTCAGAATAAAGAACAAATCTTAGAGCAAGAAGCTTTTTCTGATTATGAAAGTAATCATACTTATGAAGAAGCCGCTTGTATTAAAATTGGTGACAAATATTACGTAGAATGTCGTTAATATTAAGCAGTGTATAAGTTATTTATAGATATAATATATTTACAAAACAACTTATATCAAAAAGGTCTAAAATGAAAATAACAATTAATAATCCAGAAGTTTTACCATTTATAGGTTTAAATGATTTAGAAATGTATAAACTATTAACATATTTAGCAAAAGAAGCCTATGAACTATCACTATGTTTTGAAATATATGACATTGATTATAATCAAGTTAAAGGTAAGTGTATAATTAATTCACTTTCTAAAAAAGGCATGTCTTTAATGGATTTTCAAAATGATTTATTATTCAAAATTAAAAGTTATTCAAAAAATGATATTGATTATGTAGGTTTAGGCTTTGATATCGGTTATGAAAAATATCCTCAAGATTATAGAGATATTGAGTATAACAAAAAAAATAAAAGAAAATGGCAATAAGGATTAAATATGAAAAAAGTTTTTAAATATTATTTAATATATGACGTAAATGAAAGACAATATTATCAATCGACTTCTGGTGGTGATGTTTGTTTTACAGATGAAATAGAATATGCACGAAAATTTCAAAACCCAGATACTATTGCAGAAGATATGTATGATTGGGAAGCAGAAGATATATTTGAAAATAGACTTATTGAAGTTAAAATATTTATGTCTACAAATGAGTATTTTTAAGCAGTCTATAAGTTGTCCTTTGGTATAATATATACACAAAAACAAAGGACTTATCAATGAAACACTTCACTTTTAAACCACTACTTAGTTTCCATGTATGGGACGTATGTATATCTTTCTATTTCTTTATTCCTTATAAAATTAAAACTTTCAAAAGATTATCTTATTACTTTATTCCTGGAAATGGTCATTATTTTTATAATTCTGAGTTTTATCACTATATGAGTTTTGATTGTTCTTCATACTTATTCAATAATAAAATAAATGTAGATGTTGAATTTGATAATGTAATTGCAAAAGAAGCAAGAAATCTAGGATATATGAAAGTAGATTAAGAACTTTTAAGTTAATATTAAGCAGTATATAGATATAATATACATACAGAAAGAGAAGATTTATCTTCTTTAAAAAAACAAACAAAACAAGGACTTACAATATGGCAACTTACAGAACAAAAACAATAGCAGAATACGGAATTCCAGAAGAAGTTATTCGTGCAATTATTGAGAACCAAGAAGTATTAACAGATAGTGATTTACACTTACAAGATATTATTGAAAACGATAGCACACTACAAGCAACTATTGTAATCACAGACCACGCCAGAACGCACAATGATAAGCTTATTACTGATATTATTGAAGTAGCTAACCCAATGGTTACTATTGACGTAATCAGTCTTATTGAAGCTATTTCAGAGGCTGATGATTGTCATATTGATGAATTTGTAATTTACGCAGAGTAATCATACTTTTATACCTTAACTTTTAACTAAAATTAAGGTATATATTTAGAAGCTGAATCTTCGCCATTCATGGTAGAGTAGAACTTCATAAAATTTAAGTAAATATTCTTTATGTTTTAAGTTTTATTTAAGTAAATAAACGGTAATATATTTTTAAGAAAAATATATATAAAGGCACTTAAACAATTAAGGAAACGATTAGTATATATTCTCTTAAAAAGGCATCAGTCAAAAAGCCTAACGATACCAATAAATTGTATCAATGCGACGCTAAGGATTTATCTAAGGCAGTCGCAAGCTTCGTCCTATAAAACCTATAAGCAAAAACAAATATCTATGATATTTAGAGTTTTGTTTATTTAGGACGGAGTATTTGACATTATAATATTCAATATGAAGATATTAAAAAAGAAGTTAATGCCAGAAGTTAATATATATAATTTTCTTCTTCATTTTCGTCTAATTCATTGTTATACCTAGATTCGAATCTTTCATATTTCAAACCATATCTTTCAGCTAGACTTCTAGCATATTCTATTGCTTCGGTATGAGAATAAAAAGTATAATCATTAACATTATTCCAATCATTTCTTTCATATGCCACACAAGACGCCAAATCAATAACTGTTACTGACTGTTTATTATTTGTATATATTACAAAATAGATATTTCCTGAATCCATTACTAATTCCTTATTTTTGTGAGTATATCGATATATTACTTTATTTATTATTAAGCAGTATATAAGAAGCCTTTTGGTATAATATATATACAGAAAGAGAAGATTTATCTTCTTAAAAATAAATCAAAAGGCTTAAATTATGAAATTAGAAAATATTGAAAAACTTATCAAAAAATTTATTACAAAAGAAACTATTCAACAAGGTAATATAAGACATTGTGTTGATATATTTCATGTTGATTTGATACCAGGTGTTAAGTTCAAAAATATTGGATATATTCATTTAACAACAGCAATTGGACATACACGTTATGGTGAATGGACTAAATTTAATATTAAAATCAAAGATGGTGCTACAAGAAAAGAAGTTATGAATTCTATTAAAGAATATGTAGAATATTTTTATAGTCGCACAAAACGTTCTGAGAATGAAGCAGCTAGTTTTGCAGCTTATTATTCAACACCAAGACACCAAGGTAACCCAATTTATTTAGACTAATATTAAGCAGTTTATAAGTAATAATATAGTATAATATACTATAAAAAAAAGGATTATAAAAATGGGTTATTTGTATATAAATGATGAAGGTCAATTAGTTATTTCTTTCAGTGAAGTAGGGATTTTTAGCGAAAAAGATTTAGATATTATGAATATAGTAGTTGAAGCTTTAAATAAAGAAGATATTCTATTTATGCGTAGTGATTTAAAACAACAATTTCAAGACGGCGGAATGCCAACAGGTATGTGGGAAGATTATTTAAAAGTTGAATTCACTATTTTTTATAAAAATGATATTGAACGTGTTAAACAAATCGTATTACCATTAGGTATTAAATAATATGAGAAGTCAATGGAAAATAACAGGTAATGATACTGTTAGCCAAATTTCCTTAGAGTTCTTAAAAAGAGAAATTCTAGAATTAGTTGATATATATAATATTGAAAAAAAATCAAATAAAATAAATAAATCTGATATTATCATTGCAGAAAAAGAATTGATTAATATAAGTAATCTACTAATTCGGATTGCGAATAAAACAGAAAATGAAAGAAAAAAATATGCTAACTACTACCCAGATAAAATAGAAAATATGTTAAAACGTATTTGTAGAAGTCTTAATTTAACTTATTAAGCTTTTAAGTAGTATATAAATGATTAATATAAAATTTAAGTTCTTATTAAGCAGTATATAGATATAATATATATACAAAAACAAAGGACTTACAAATGCAACATAAAATTAATCTATCACAACTTAAAAAAATTTCAAGCTACTTCGATATTGAAGAACTAAATGGTAAAGGGTTTTTAAGCACAAGAGATAACGGTTCTGTTGGAGATGAAGAATACTCTGATATTGATTATGAAGTTGCCGAAAGTATCGTTAGTAAATTAAAAAAAGATTTTGGTATTATTGCAGAAATTGATACTTGTGACGAATGGGTTCATATTAGTTTTACAAATCTGGACCAAAGAGAAATTAACAAATTACGTGATATTAAAACTGAAATAAAAAAAACAGATATTGTAATGCAAAAGTTTTTTACAACAGTATTTGAAAAAATAAAAAGTCAAAAATCACTTAAAAAAACTTGTAAAAATTGTGATAGTAATATTGCAATAGCACATCTTAGAACAGTTGCTTGCCCTGTTTGTTCTACAAATATGCTTTCCAATACTGAACAAACTAAACTTGATAAGATATCAGCTAAATTTAAAAAACTTATTGAAGAAGAAAAATCTTACAACTAATATCTTTCAATTTATCCTTTACGGGGTATTTAAACCCTTTTTTTATACTTTACTTTCCCTTTTCAGCTAAATTACTTCCAAATATAAAATATCTTTTAAATTACCTTAAATTACCGGTTTCAATTTAAATGGCGTTTGTGTTTGTTTCTTAACTTTTTCTTTAATAGAACTAAATTGTATTGACATTAATTTTATATCATTTAATAATTTTGTTTTATAAGCACTATTCTCTTTAAATTCAATAGAACAATCTTTCTTTATTTTTTCAACTAATATAGTTTCTAATGTTTTACCATTTGATTTTACTTCAGCCATATCCGATATTATTTTATCTATACTTTCATTAGTAAATACTTTTTTCATTACAATACAATTATTTAAGCTAGATTGTCTAACATTTGATTCTTTTTTATCCCCTGATAAATAGTCCATTATTGGACCTATAGGCACACTAGAGAAGATTAATCCTAATAAGCTTAGTCCTACTACTATTTTCACTAACAATCCATTTTTCATTGTTTTCCTTTACGTTTATATTTTTTATATTATAGCAAAATTTAAGTGATTATTAAGCAGTATGTAGATATAATCTATATATAAAATAATTTAAAGGCTTAAAATATGAGAAAATTTGATAGAATTGATGTTGGATACAGAGTAGAAAGTTTAAATGATACACTTAGACACCAAAGACACATCAAAATTGGATTTGAATTTGATGAAACAGCGGTTGATGTTGATTACGTTAGAAGTGTGTTACTTGGTTTAACACGTATTGAATTCAAAGCAGTAGAAACACAAACAGGACCTTTAACATATGCTACAAAAAAAGATATTAAATTAATGTCTTCATTATCTAACTTTATCAATAATAGATTTGCCGTAGATGGTGTATTTTATGAAGATTTAACAGGTTTAGAACAAAGTTTATTAGAGGACCAAATAGTTACTGCAAAATGCCTTAGACTACCTTTTACAGATGAAACTAGAGCTAAATTTCTCCTTTATTAAATTAATAATTCATACTTTTGCTATAATACAAAAAATATAAATATAAGGCAAAAATATGAATTTATTCGAAATCTTAAATAACGAAAAACTTTCAAAAAAAATTAGCAATAATATAGATAAAATACTCCAATCAAAAACTTTTTGGAGTAATGACGAAAAAGTCTATCAAGAAACTATCAAAAAAATTCATAACGAACACTTATCAATTAATATGACAGATATAAAATTTAATCAACCTTTTAATATATAATTAAGTCTTTTTTAAGCAGTATATTGGTATAATATACATACAAAAAAATAAAAAGGCTTTAACTATGAAAATTACAAAAAAACACCAAAAACTAATTATCAGCGAACTTTATTTAATTATTGATATTAATCGCGTTGGTAGTGATGAAATTGATTTTATTGAAGATATCTTAGAAGGATTTGAAAACTTAAAAGTTAAAGAACTTACTAAGGATAAATTAGTAGAAGTTAGAAACCAAGTTATTGATTTAAAAAATTGGTCTGATAGATTAGGTAGTGATGAAAATAGTATCATTAATGATATTGTTAAATTAATTGATAACCTGGTTTAGACAAAATGATTGATATATTAATATTTATTTATATGACCGGTTTAACCTTATCTTCTTTTACTATTGTAGATGTTGAAACAGTCATTGGTAAAGCTGGATTTTTCAAACTAGTTCTATGGATATCTTTAAGCTGGATAGCGCCTATATTATGGATATACAGTCATAAAACAAATAAGGAATTAACTTGGAATTTCTAATAGATAACGATTTAATTATTTAACACACATTTTAAGTTCTTGTTAAGCAGTATATTGATATAATATACATACAAAAACAAAGGACTTATAAATGACAAACTTCAATACGGACATATATCACATTTTTCTTTCAATCACTAGCACAAAAAAAGCACAAATCCTAACTATTATTCTTCTATTTATTCTTTCTAGTGGTATATTATATTCTTTTTCTGTTTTCAATGTAGCACCAGATATATTGATTACCTTATCAGTTATTTTAAATACTTTTTATTGTATTTTTCTTTCTATTAATGTTAGTCGAAATGATACAGAAGATAAAGTGTTATTACATAATACTCTGATATTTATTCCTATATTAAACGTATTTGCTGTTGCTATTGTACTTTTTTTAATAAGTGTAATATTTTTATTTAACGGAACAAGAACTGCTTAATTTAAGCAGCGTATAAGTAATAATGTTATATAATACTATAAGAAAAAATAAAAGGTTTTAAATATGAAAACAGAAGTTTTAGATATAATTCGCGAAACAATTAGTAATTTACATAAGATGATTGATAAACATAATTTTAAAGAAGTTATCAAAAATAAAACAGCAGAAATTCCTTTAGATTGTGCTTATATTTCTTTTGGGGCTCTTTGTGGAATTGTTGAAGATACAGCAAACGAATATAATGTTAAAGCTGATGATATTGAAATAATAGCCGATGAAGATGAACTTTTATATCTAACTTTTCTACATGACTATATTCCAGGCGATGATGAAATTTATGAACGTAAAGTTAAAATGTTTAGTAATAATTTTTCTATGGAATTAGCAAAAGTAGTTAAGCTAACAGATACATATCGTGTTAAAATGAAACGTTCTTCAAGAGATTGTAAGCCTTTTCCAAAACCAGATGACCATGATGACGTATATGAAGCATACTTTAATTATTTTATTGAAGAAGTTACAAATGATTAATGTTTTCAAAAGTCTTAAAAAAGCTGATTTTATTTACTTCGGCTCGTTATTTTTTATTATTTCAGGACATATAATCTTCAAAATCATAAACTCTTAATTTCAGGCTTATTTAAGTTATCTTTTATTATTATCAAGATAATTTAAACAAGGCAAAAAATATGAAATATCTCTATATCTTATTAACTTTATTTATAATAACCACAAATATACAAGCAGTTAATATTTCCGAAAACCAAACAATTGAAAAACATTTTATAAATTTTATAAATGACGATAATATACCTCTTAATATCAATATGGAATACAAAAATATAGTTTTAACATGTGACTTTATAAATGAAATTAATATTGCGAATGCAGAAAAGAATAAACTTACACTTTCAGAAGTTAATTATTTAATGACTTTTTTATATGACAAAAAGAAAAATCAATATAATTGTAATAAAAAGCCTTTAATCAAATTCATTTCAAACAAATCAAAAAATATAGATGGGATATTATTTGAAAAATTTAGCATACAATATATTGATATTCCATTATTTGATAATAAGAAATTAACTTTTTCTGATAAACAAGAACTCTTAATCAAATTACTAGCAAAAAAAGGTAAAGAAATTATAGCAATGACCATTATGAATAATAATCACTTCGTTGTTGCTTACGTTCAATATTAATAAGTTTTCAGTAAGCTTTAAGCAGTGTTTTAGTATAATATATATACAAGAAAAAACACAAAAAGAAGGCTTTAATTATGGTAGAGTTAACACTAACTGATATTTTAAGTATGATTGATTGTCCAAATACAGTATCTTCCAAAAATGGAATTATTGAAGGAAAATATATTTTAGGTGACAGCGCAGAAGCGGATGAATTTACTAATAAAGCTGAATTAATTTCTAAAAAATATGAAGAATTAGATATTCAACTAAATATTTTATATGATGATTGGGGTGACGAAGCAATGTCTGAATGGAATATTGTAAATATACATATTAGATATAATAATATATCAGACTTATCATTAATTAAAAACTTCTTAGAAGAAATTAATTCTATCTAATATATAAATTATATTTTCAGTAAGTTTTAAGCAGTATATAGATATAATATATATACAAAAACAAAGGACTTATAAATGAGAAATTCTAAAATTGAAACTACTGAGACTACACATACTGATTTAATTAACAAAGAGTATTACTTTGAACAATTATTTGCAACTATGTATGGCTTAGGGCGATTTTTAGTTTTTTCTGAAAAAGTTTCTTTTACAGGTAAAGTATTAGTAACAAATAAAGCTAAATACGACTATTTAAATGATGGCTCTAAGAACTTAATTGGTGTTAGCAAAGAAAAAGATTTTCAAGTTATTAAAAAAACTACTTCTTATATTTTTAGATATATACCATTTGCTATCGAAACAAGAGATTGGATTACTGTTGCTGACAGAGAAATGATTCATTATTCTATTAACTAATAATTTATAAAAACAAAGGATTCTTAAATGAAAAAAAATATTCAAAAAACTTTAAAATTAGTGATTTATACAGCGTTATTAATAGGTATAGCTTCTCTTATTGACTTTATAATCAAAGATACAAAGAAGCAACATAAAGACCTAAATACAGCCATTATCAACCAACAACCATTATCTTGTGGTGACCCAATGCGTGATAAACCCTATGTATATGTTGATAATTATATTGCTAATGGTAATATAATTGATAAAAAAACAAATGTGATATGGTCTAAAAATGATTGCAGAAGTTATTATATTCAAGGTTAAATTTAAAATATTTTCAATAACTCTTTCAAAAAATCCTCACTATTGATGGTCATTCAACAATCTAACATCACTTATTAAAATATCATTACTTTAAGCGTTATATAAGCAGTTTATTGATATAATATACTATATAAAATTTAAAGGACATACAATGAGAATGATTAAAGCTATTACATTTGCAGCTACAAAACACAAAGGTCAAAAAAGAAAAGGCTCTAAACTTCCTTATGTTATTCATCCAATCATTGTTAGTCACTTAATATCTAAGTATAAAAAAGAATCTGTGCATCTTGAAGATTTACAAATTGCTGCATTATTACATGATACATTAGAAGATACAAATGCTACTTATATTGAATTAGAAACTAATTTCGGTCCTCTTGTGGCAAGTATTGTTATGGAACTTACTAGTGATAACGAAATGATTAAAAAAATAGGTAAAAACAATTATCTTAAACAAAAAATGATTGATATGAGTAAATATGCTTTTATTCTTAAATTAATTGATAGATTTTCTAATATTCTTGATGAACCTACTGAAAAATATGTAATTGATACGCTTGATATGATGGATTATTTAATTCATAACAGAAAAGACATTACAGAAAGACAGATTGGAATTATTGGTGATATTCGTGAAGAATGTGATAAATTTATGTTAATTTTAAATTCTAAAAAATAGAATTAACATATTGAAACTAAGTTCTTTTTAAGCAGTATATAGATATAATATATATACAAAAACAAAGGACTTATAAATGATTTCATCTAAATTACATAATAATTCATCAATCATACTTCAATCAACAATCGGCATAGGGTTCGCTATTTCTATATTGGCAATGTTAATTGACCCACATTATGGTGAAATTACGTTAAGTATCTTAGGTATTACCTTATTAATAATGGTTTTTACTTCTAGTATTATTGCTTATTTCAAAAATAAAGTAAATAATAAAAAACTTACCACTTTATCATTAATAAGTATTTTCACTACTCTTTCTGTTCTAATAATAAGTCTTTCTTTATTATTTAAACCAGAATATACCAAATCTATATTTTCAGTTATATTATGGATTGCTTCACTATCTTCAATTATATTTCTTATTATATCAGCATCCAAAGTTATGCAACATGAAGACTAAATTTTATACAAAAAAAACAAAGGATACTTAAATGAATACGACTATTAAACAATTTGAATTAACACATCAAGATTTAGAAAAACTTGTTGGCACAAACGATATGATTTCTATACCAGAGTCTGATTATGGATTAGCTGATGTTTATCATACAAATGGTAAATTTGAGGTTTATGGTATTCCTATGTATGGTGGAGAACCACAACTTGAATTCGTTGATTCTAATGCACAACTTACACTATCTTATATACAAAAAATTTGCTAAAAAAAGGTTTAAAATGAAAATAAATACAACAAACTTACCAGAAATAGAAAATAAATTAAAAAAACTTAACTTAGTTTGGAATATTAGAGAAACAAATAATAGTTATGTCGTATCTTTTGAAGACATTGAAATCAAAGAAGGTGGCTGTTTAATATCTGCCTGGGAAAGTGCAATTACTTTAGAAGATGCGAAAGTATTATATTTAAATAGAATATTGGATGAAATATTAATTTCAAAAGCTTATTCAGATGATAGAAGAGAAATACTTTTAAGTGTAATTTAAGTGCTTATATAGTAATTTATATTTATAAAAAGGAAAATAATCATGAGAATAGACAAATTTTTTAAAGCAGTTAATATCACGAAAAGAAGATTTATTGCCAAAGATATGATAGTTAATAAGATAGTTCTAATTAATGGGAACTTAGTAGCTAAACCAGCTAAGAATGTTGAAGTTGGAAACATTATCACTATTAATTACTTAGAATCCGTTGTACAATATGAAGTTCTTCAAATACCTACTACTAAATCTACACCAAAATCATTACAAGATGAATATATTAGAAAAGTTTAATTTTTAAGTTATTGTTAAGCAGTATATAGATATAATATATATACTGAAACAAAGGACTTATAATGAACAAACATGATAAAATTTTCTTTTACAACTTAGTCATAACAGGTATAGTTATTACACTTATCAATATTAATGTTATTTTAACAAATACAATCAACCCTTTTTTATTAATAATTTTACCTTTTAATCTTATTATTTATACATACATATTTATTGTTTCTATGCAAAACAAAACTAATATTCAAACAACGGAAGGATAATCATATGATTTATTGCGATACTAACAAAAATACACACTTTATTTTTAATGGCGAATGGGATAATGGCTTTAATAGTTATTCTGGTATGTATGTAATTACTGAACATAATGATATGTATGTTGCGCAAAATTTAGATGGTGATATTTTAACTATTGAAAATACATTACCATCTGTTTGGACTTTTCTTGGATTAGAAGATGTTCGTCTTTTATCTGGACCGGTTGAATTAATGTCTGAATACACAAGATTTCATTATAAACTAGAGGGAGAAGATAACTTTAAAAAAGTATCTTTGAAGCAAGTTAATATTGAATTTGTAGAAGTTCAATGGAATATCAATGAAGTTTTAAATACTCTTAAAAGAAAACTAGAAACATTCTATTCTAATTATGAAGAAGCCAAAAATAGTGACAGAATTAATAGAAAAGTAGTAGTTACTTTGAAAGCTATAAAAAAACATATCATTCTTAATGATATTTATTCTGTCTATGTAGATTTGGATTCTATTAAAACACAAATTAAAGCAGATAAAGACCTTTTAGATTTTATTCATAAAAATATAGGTCCTTTTAACACAAGTGATTATGATTACCAAGATAAATTATTAGCAATGGTTTAAACTATTATTAAGCAGTAGTTAGATATAATATATATACAAAATAAAGGACTTAAATATGTTAAAAGTAATTGATATCACAATGAAAAATGAAGAAATAGAAACTGTATTAGGTGGCGAAGATTTAATACTTAAAAGAGAAGAAAAGGTATTTATTTTTAAATTAGATGAAGAACAAGGGATAGAGTGTGAAGAACCAGATTCAAATGGAAATGTTATTATTCCTGTTACGAGTGGTGAGCTATTAGATATATTAGAAGATGGTGCAAGTTTTCTTTGGTATTGTGGTGGTATTCATATTAGCGTATCTTAATGATACGTTTGTAATTTCTTTATAACCATTATATAGTAATTTCAGCAAGTTTAAAAGTTGAGTTTATTTTTTAAAATTGTAGTTTTTTATTATTAATAATAATTTGCTAATTTCTTGTTTATTGTAATTGTTATTTTTAATATTTTCTATATATTTATTTATTTTTAATAATAATAATTTAATTTCTATTTCCTCTTTTTCTTCTATTCTTTTATATAGTTTTTTTAAAATTACATTATATTTAAAAGTTTCTAATTGTTTTATTGTATTTAAATTTTTCTTATCCACCATAGTTGTTCATTACCTTATCTACTTTTTTTGGTTCTTTTACTGTTGTATTAGAAAGTTTTTCTATCTTTTCTATCTTTTTTGATATTTCAGCATGTTGGATATTAAAATCTTTAAACTCACCAGATTGGTCAATTAAATTTCTAACTCCTAAATATTTATGTGCCATATACGAAAATTCCACAAATGAAGCCTCTTCAAATAATTTAAAATATTTTAATACTAAGTCTTTTTCTATTTTTAATTGTTTTTTTAAATTTTCAATATATATTTTAATATTCTGGTGAGCTAAAATATCTTTATCATCATCTGTTAAAACTTCTAATTCAGGATAAAACTTTGATATAAACTTTAACATGAAATTTTTATCTTCATATTCCTGTTTCTTTTTTTCTTCTTCTTTATCTATTTGTTCTAATTCTGATTTCAAAACCTCTTCTTCTCGCTCTTTAAATTCCGTTGATTGATTTTTTTTATATATTTTTTGTAATTCGTTTTTAAGAAATTCTTGTGCTTTGTATATATCAATGATAATTTTTTCTTTTTCCTCTTTATCTTTGATATCTTCAATAGATTTTGTTCCATTTAAGTACTTTATCCCATTTTGTAAATCAGTAAATAATTCTGTTTGCTGCTGATTGAAACGGATTTTAATTTCCAATGGTTCACTTATTTCATCTTGTTTAAATATAATAGTTAATTGTTGATTTTTCATACCATTATTCATTTCCCTATCATTTATATTTACCATTTTTATTTCTGATACAGATAAACTCTTATAAGAAGTAAATAATAAGTCAGTATTTTTTATGTCATAAATAAAATTATGCGAAGATTTATAAAAATTCAGACTTTCTATAAATAAACTTTCAAAATCATAATGATTTATAGCAGTATTCTGTTCTTTCGCTTGTACTCTTTTTTTAATAAACTCTTCTTTTTTAGATTCTTTCCATTCTTCAATTACTTGATAATGATATTCAGTTAATTTATTTTCTTGGTCTTGGTTAGAAAATAAATAATCATTAATGAAATTTATTATGTATATTTCAGCTCGAAATTGTAATTCTTTATCAGCGTTTGAATTATTTTGTAATAATTCTAAACCATCTTGCAATAATTCATATTTTTCTATTTCACTTTTTTTAACTTTTTTATCAATACTGAATGCTTCATCATTGATAGAGCCAATCAACTCTATTTGAGTATTATCTTCATTTAATTCAAATGAAAAATCTTTAAATTTGATTATTTCTTTCAATATATTCATTGATATACCTTTTTAATAATATTATAAAGAATGTTAAATATTACTGTTTTAACTTACTTTTTAACACCTTTATCCAATAATATTTTTTTATCTATTCGTTCTTGTTTAAATGCTATCATTGATAAATAACCAAACTCTTTACAGTAATTATCAAATCTTTCGGCTTCAGCTTCAGTAGCCTCTATTTTTTTTAGTTCTAATATTATTATTTCATCTTTTAGAATTTTTAATATTCCAGATTTTGATATATCATTTAATTTATTATATATTTCTTCATTATCTTTATGTTTAATGATATATTTTTTAAATTTTCTTTCATACATCTTAAATGAATCTATCCAATCTTCATTTTGGGTTGGTGGTTTATCACGTAATAAACTTTTACCTATTGCTACTTTTTCTTCATCAGTAGCTATACGCTTTTTTCCATCCCGACCTGTAATCGTAGTAGTCCAACCGCTATCGAATTCACTTTTATTTTCTTCCATTTGCCTATCAAATTCTTTATTAAATTCTTTTGCTGCTTCTAGTGTTTCTTCTTTCTCTTTTTTTAGCTGAATTATTGCATTTTTATATGATGATAACAACTTATCATATTTAACCATATCTTCTTGAGAATAGTTAAAATCAAAATTCGTTAAATTTTCTAATTCTTCTTTTATCATTAGTTTTATTTCATTTTCTTCAATAGTTAATTCTTTATAATGCTCTTTATCTTCCCATAATTCTACTAATTCCAATAATATTAAAATTATTTCTTCTCTTTTTGTCATCATTAACCTTCTTTTTTTAGTCATTATAACTTATTATAAATATTATTAGCTAGATATTTTTAAAATCATTTTTTGGTTTACTCTTCTTCTTTCTTATAAATACCCTTATTATTTTAAACTATTATTAAGCAGTAGTTTGGTATAATATATATACAAAAACAAAGGACTTATAAAATGACTAACACTATCAATCAAAAAAATATTAACAAACATCTTTTCTTTGGTGCTATATTTACAACTTTATTAATTATTAATATGTTTTCTTTTATTAAAGAAACAGCTTTTGTAACACTTATTATTGGAATTATTATCCCTTTTGCCTTTGCACTAGTACATTTTAGTCAAGCATTTAACGAAGGATTATCTTTTCACGTATTTGGTCTCAAGGTTGATACATTTAAAGAATTTCTTTCTTTTATATTTCTTATAACAACTTTTGCTTCAGTTATAGGAATGTTTGTAACAGTCTTTTATTTTGGCTAATTTATTTTAAGTTCTTTGTAAGCAGTTTATTGGTATAATCTATTAATAAAAAATAAAAGGCTTATAAATTATGGATATCAAATGTACATTCTCTGGATTAACTTTACAAGAAAATAGCTTCGTGTATGCTTGTTTAGTTGTTTCTAACAAATCAGAAACAAGACCTATCACACTCCCATTTTTAGCAAAATTAACACATTCAGGTATTATTGAAATTAAAGATGATTCTACTTTAAAATATATTGAAGATATGTATAATACTGGTGAATTTTCACATAAATTTAATACTATCAATGTTTATAACCCATTCTCTGGTGATGGTAACCCTTATACAGTTAAAACTAATAATCCTTATGATGATTTTATTGCAGCAAGAGCTGAAGGCTTCAAAGAAGAAACTTACAATTCTAATATTGATTTAGAAATTGGAGTTTCTGTTATTTCTAAAATAACTTATGATAAATTAGTAGAAGATTTAAAAATAGTAGAATGTCCTGGATTTGATGATTCTTATTATGAACAATCGAATTTCTTTTGTAAGGAGTATTTCGATAATATTAAAAAAGTAATACAATTAACTAATTTAGTTGATATTCCAAGCAATTATTTTTCAAATCCTAAGCTTTTTTCTTCTATTACAGATTCATACGAAAAAGAGTATTTTGATAAATTATCCAACCCAAGTTATAAATCAACAATAGAAGATAAACTTTTAATGAATTCTAGTCTTCTATCTTATCTTATCACATTACCACTTGGTGACTTAGTAGAAAAAACTACTACAATAGAATTAAATGCAGATATTCATAATTATGCTTGTAATAGATTTATTTCTAATGATTATAAAAAAACAGAAGAAGAAGTAGTATCTTTTTTCACAATCGCTCAAGCATTTATGTTGTTAGATAAAGAATTTAAAATTAATTCTTACGTAGTAGATTATTCAGATAATGCTGTTTTAAAATCTTTTACTAAAATAATTACTAATATTATAGATTAACCTTAAGAGATAAAACTCCATTTATTCCTATTATTTTTATCTTTAATAGGAGTAGTTCCAGTTTTAAAGCTTTTTGAAGTTTTTATACTTATTATTTTAAGTTAAAGTTACTAATTAATGGTATTTAAATATGATTTTATGTATAATTATACTATCAAAAGAAACAATTAAAGGATTTACATTGAGAAGAGAATTAATCGCAGATTTACAAGATAGAGCGGAATGTTATTTTAAAGATGAATTAGTTAATATTATCAAAGAACGCAATGGAATTACATTATGTTTTACAGAAGAAGAATATGCTACACAATTTATATATGAAAATGAAAAAATAAAAGATAAATTCTACTTGAAATATGAACAAATATCTTTTACTATTCTAGATAATAAAAAACACTTAAGATTATCTTATTAAAAAAGGCTTTATAAATGAAAATTAATAACTATGAATTAAATAACAATGCAATCGGTATATTAGAATATATTCAATCGTATAGTACAAACTTTACTGTATTCGAAGATAAAGTAGATAAAAATAAAGAAGTACACGATAATATTAGAAAGGGGATTGATAGCCCTATAACTACCGGTATAGGAGTAGAAGTATCATTCGTTGGAATTAGATATCCGAAATCTAGTTCTATTACTGAAGTCCTTAAACTCACTAAGAAAAATATCCTTATTAAAATAGATAATCTTTTTTGTGTCAATCCAGATTTTAAAACAGATATTTTTGATACTAATTTTAGCAAGGTATCTCCTAAAAATGAAAAAATGAATAAAAGTGCGGATGAATTACTTATCTTATTAGCTTATCAACTTGAAAAAGGCAATTCAAGAATTGATATTAGAAAAATTAAATCAGAAATTAGAAGTTTTCAAAGTGTATTAAAAAAATATGGAATTGGAAATGAGTATATTACTGTTGAAAGCCACACAGGTGTTATAGACTCATTATCAGCTATATATAGAGCAGATAGAGCTATTGGTAAAGACTTGTATAAATCACAGTTACATGGTTATATACGTATTACAGACGCTGGAATTAAATATCTTGTAGATAATAATATATATAACCCTTTTATATTTGAAGTAGATATCAAAGATGGAATGGATTTTATAGAGCAAAATAGAAGTTACTTGGAAGTTTTAGATAAACTTAAGTTTGAATACAAATTTAGAAAAAATTCAGAAGATAAAATTAAAGTAATCGCAACAGTTAGCAGCTTTAAATTATATCAAAAATATTTGGTAATTATGAATGAAGATAGAAAAAATTGGGATACATTTGAATATTCTGCTTCGCTAGAAACATCTTCTTCATTTAAATAATTTAAGATTACCTTTTAGAAAAGTTATGTTATGTAATGGTGATTTAGGATTTGGAGCTGGTGAATCTCACCGCCCTAAAGGACAGTGCTTCAGTTAAAAATTAGCTTACGCTGTTTTCTTAACTGTAAGTTTAGGCTCCGACACCAGAGCTTGAAAGCTTTTTATACCTTTGTATTCCACATTTTTTGACGCATTATAATCCCTTTTATGCAAAGTAAAACATTTTGGACAAGTCCATATTCTATCTTCCTTTTTAAGATTACTATTACGATAATTACAGCCTTTTGTACTGCAATCTTGTGAAGTATAAAAACTTTCAACTTTATGTGCGATTTTTCCTGTTGTAAGCATTTTATTAGATAATATTGTTAATAGTTTGCCAAGGCTGGCATTATATAAATTAAGATTATTTACATCACCATTAACCATATTATTGATATTTAAATCTTCTAATAAAAGCAAATCGACTTTAATTGATAGTTTATTTGCTAATTTCTGATAGAAATCATTTTGCACATTTGTGCGTTTCTTGTATAATTTATTTATACTTTTAACTAATTTTTGATAATCTTTATCCGAAGATAAGATAGATTTATATATTTTTTTTGCTTCTGATGATAAAGTATATTTCTTATCATTATTGGCATATTTTTTAATATATACATCTATTCCATCTGTCTTACAGATTGTCTTTAGAACTTCTTTATTTATTTCTTCCTTTTTAGATTTTTCTTTCTGTAATTCATCAAATTTTTCAGTAAATAAATTCAATTTATTCTGCATATTATCGAAATATTCTGTTTCACCATTTGAAAAAGAAATATTCTGAAAATTAACATCAACTCCTACACAATTTTTTATACATTTTTTGTTATCTTTTTTGTCTAATTTATTTAGTTTTTTCTTTTCTAATATTTTAATCCCAGATAATGATATAAAATATTTACCATTATCTCTTGATAATGTAACTTTTTTATGTTTAAAATTCTTAAAATCTAGATTATTATTCATTAATTCATAATGTTGAGTTCCTATTTTTACGAAATATATTCTCTTTTTCATTCTTTTTGATTGAACGAATTTAGTTTTATCTAATAAAAATTGATTCTGTTTGGAGGTAAAAGTTATAATTTTTGAATAGAGAGTAATAGCTGAATCTGTTGTGAATGAACCTTTGCTTTGAAGTGAAGTAAGTTTAAAATTATGTGATTTTATAGGGCTTAAGTTAGTTTTATTGAATACTTCAAGAAAATCTTCTAATTTTAGTTGTAATTGCTTACTTAAACCTTTTGTAGATAATTTTCTATCTTCCATATACTTATTAAATATTGGAGTAATATAATTCCTTATAGCTCCTTGATTTTTTACTATAAAGACTTCTTCTTGATAAGTTTTGTTGTTTTTATCTTTACGAGTAACTTCTTTAAATTCAGCAAAATCTAAAGAAACCAATTCCTTTTGGAATATTTCATTATTCACAAGTTTTTCGATTAAAAAGTTATATAATTGATTAACAATAAAGAATATATTATCATTTAATTCTTTTTGTTCTGAAGATAATTTTATTTGTGATTTACGAGCAATTCTTACTTCATATTCACTTAATTTAACTTTTTTAGCCATAAAAATATATTATCAAAGAAATACTTAATATTCTCTTAAATATTGTTAAAATGTAAAGAATACTAACTTAAAATTGGCCGCCACTGGACTCCGCCCTGAAGGGCGAAGGTTTATGGCTAGTCTTTTTTGCTAAAACTATTGATTTAGAAGTTTGGTTACCAGGTCAAAATACTTATAGAGAAATTTCTTCTATCAGTAATACATTAGACTTCCAAGCTAGAAGGGCAAAGATTAGGTATAAAGACAATAAAAAGAATATTCTATGTCATACACTGAATGGTTCTTCTTTAGCCATAGGAAGGACGATAGTAGCCATAATGGAAAATTATCAAACAGCCGAAGGTGATTTTGATATACCAGAGGTTTTAAAACCTTATATGAGAAACTTATTATCTAAAGAAGTTTAAAACTTTTAAGTATAATATAAATAAAGGAATATTATGAATGAAGTTTATTTAATTATTGGAATCATAGCAACAGGTATTTACTTTTATATTTCAGCAAAAAATAAGATTAAAAATAGAAAATTATTTGCATATCAAAAAATAAATGCTAATAATTTCATTAATGGAATGTCAGAGTACAATCAAGATATAGTTCAATCAAATAGAACTTTTAAAACAGGATTTACTGCCGCAAAAGCAAAAGATGGAACATATATATTTATAAAACAATGTAAGTTAGTAGATACAGGTATTTTTTAATTATTTTTAATTTTATTAAAATTTATTATTAATCTTTTATCTTCATTTATATTTAATTCTTTTTTTGCATATTCTAAAGTTTCTAAATGTATTTTTTCAACCATATTATGATTTATTTCTTTTCCTTCTATTGCTATACTTTCTATTTTTTTATAAATAAAATCATAAATTTTATCATCAGATATAATATATAATTCAGGATACCGTTCAGTCATATGTAAAATTAATCCTTTTACATCACTTAATTCCTGGTTGGTTAATAATCTATTTTTATTTCTATAATCAGATATATCAAGCATTAAATTATTAAAATAGATATCTTTCTCTAACCATATATCTAATTCTTTTTTAGAGCCTTTTTTCGTATCTATACCTTTATTTTTAAAATTAAAAAAATAATCAAAAATAGAATTGTAGTCATTTTTCATTAAATTTTTTGTTATTAATATACCATTTTCGTCTGAGCCACAATATATTTTAAATCTAATATCTTCTTTATCACCGTTTGTTATAATTTTCAAATTTTCATCTAATAAATTATCGGAAGTGATACTTTGATATATTGCACCCACTTATTTTCCTATTTAATGGTATTACTAACTGTTTGTGCCACACTGTCTGTTTTCATTAAACCTTCCAATGTGTCCTTTAAACCTTGTAAATTATTCATATCTACATCCACTTCACTCATAGCACCTTCAACAGTAGTAAGAACTGTTTGGAAATCAGGAGAAACACCTGATACAAAATCACTTGAAATATAAACATCAACTAACGATTTTGCTGTTTCTAAGTCTATTCCGGAAGCCACAAAATTTTGTATCATTTGGCCGGCTTGCATCGTTTCACTGATACTACCTGTGAAGCCTAAATATGCTATCGTTGAAGCAAGTATATTTAATATATATACAGCATCTTCAGCACTTGCATGCATTTTACTATAAGCCATAGCAAATAATGGTGCAGATAATAAACTAGTCATCATTACTGTATCAGCTGCTACACCACTTTGTCCAACCATAGCTGCTACACCAGCACCAGCGATTAATGCCATCACAGACCATTCTTGTGTGTTTAAATTATCTTTTATAGAAGCTAATACTTCCACTACTTTATTTGCACCCGCTTGTATTTTATTACCTAACTTTTCAAATATACTTAATTCTTTTTGAGCTATTGCTTCCATATTTTTATCCTTTTTCTTTATATTATTATAATCTTTTTATCAATATTTTGTTTAAGCTATATTAGTCAGACAACTTATCTATTTCCATTAAAAATAAATCTATATCTTTATAAGTTTCTTGTATTTTTTTAATACTTTTTTTATTTATTTCTTCACTTATATCTAAACTCGTTAAAACCATCTTTAAAGAAAATTCTATTTGTGCATAAACACCCATAACGCTTTCTGGTATTTCATTTTTTATTTCAGTTAATTCTAATTGTAATTCTTTACCTGTTTTTAGTAATTGCTCTTTTGTCATCTTATATCCTTTTTTGTATTATACTATAAAATATAATCTATAATTGCCATTCTAACATAGATACTATTTTCTACCTGTGTTAAAACTTTTGAACGTTTATCTAACAATATTTCGTCTGATATATCAATATTTCTATGAACCGGACCAGGGTGTAAAACAATTATATTTCTATCACCTAATAATTTTTTATCAATACAAAAATTTTGTGCATATTCTTTTAGGAATAATTCATCAGCAATAGAATGTCGTTCTGTTTGTGTTCTCAATCTAATAACAGCATTTACTTTTTGCACTTCTTTTATATCATTACTTGTTTTCAAATCTGTTTCAGGAAGAAACTTTTCAGGTGCAATTAAAATTAATTCTGCGCCAAACATAGTTAATAATTCTATATTAGAGTTAGCTACTCTTGAATTAAGTATATCACCTACAATAGCTATTTTAACACCTTTAATATTCCAATTAAAATTTTCTAATAATGTAAATAAATCTATAAGTGCTTGAGTTGGATGTTGATTAGACCCGTCACCCGCATTAATTATACTTACGTCCGTATATTTAGTTAGCATCTTGGGAACTTGATTTTCTTGATGTCTTATAATTATAATATTAGGCTTCATAGCGGATATAGATTGAATAGTATCTATTAGGCTTTCACCTTTCTTTACAGAACTTGTAGCTATATCAACGTGTGTTATTCTTGTATTTAATTTTTGTGCTGCCATATCAAAAGAGGTTTTTGTCCTAGTTGAATTTTCAAAAAATAATGTTACTATATTCTTATCTCGTAAGTTAGATTGTTTGTTATCAAACTTATATTCCTTTGCCAATTTTATTATTTTATTTACTTCTTTTATATTTATATCTTTTATATCTATTAAGTGCTTCATATTTTCCTACTTATTCATTATATTTGATATATTATATCGCAAAGTTTTGAATATAATAAATAGTTCAGCAGTATGTAAGTTTATTGATAGTATAATATATATACAAAAATAAGGCTTTAAACTATGATAACAGAAACTGATAAAATACTTACTACCGAAATCCAACTTTTAAAAACTATGTGTATAACTTTCGAAGATAGTAATTGTTATTACAATAAAATAGATGTAGAAACACAACTCAAAACTATTGCACGACAATTATTACTTTTAGATTTAACTTTTAGTGATATGTTTGAAATGTCTGATTTTTCTTTATTAGAAATAGAGGGAGACAATCTTTTAAAAAGAATTATTACAGCTTATGATTTCGCTTTTTCAAATATATTTTCTGAATTTATGGATTTGGCTGAAACAAATACGGAAAATTATGAAGATTTAAAAGATAGATTTTCTTTACAACAACATTCACATGATGACTGGTATTCTATTTCTTTTTCAGAATTTCCTTTAAATTTTGATTTTCTATATGATACTTTCAATGTATATGATTTCACAACAGTTGGAAATGACGATTTAGAAGCATATGTATTATTTGGTGTTACTTATATAGATATTTCAAATGAAGAGATAAATAAAGCTTATCTTCAAAAATTGAGTGATATATCCTTAGATATTTTAAAAGGTAATATTTAAGTTCTTTGTAAGCAGTATATTGATATAATATACATACAAAAACAAAGGCTTAATATGAACCAAATTAATAAAATAATCAAACTTTTTACAGATAGATACGAAGAATTAGCAATAGACCCAACAGCAAAATTTCTTAGACCTACTTTAAAAGAAATTATTCTTAAATTAGAGGATAATGATATTATTGGTGCTTATAATGTTGCAAATAGCTCATTAGAAAAAGCCGATTCTCGTGATAACATTAAAATCAATATGTTTATAGAAGTAATGGACTTAGAATTTAATAAATAGTTATTTTTAATCTATATTTAAGCAGTATATTGATATAATATACATACAAAAACAAAGGACTTATAATGGTAGAAGTAATATCAAGTAATTTAGAATTTCCAGGATGCACAATCAATGATAGAGTACAATCTCCTATGGAAGATATTTATGTTGACGATAAAGTTCATACTATAACTGCTATTGCTAAATATGTAGATAATAGAAGTCCTGAATATAATCACGACGTATTATTTATTGCGAAAAATTTTGAAGAATTAATGCAAATTATTTTTAAAACAAAAGACAGTCAATCTTATTCTAGTGGTAATACTATTCTTAACGAAGCAGACCAAGCTGCTTACGCAAAATATTTTTATGAAGACGAAGAAGGTAAAGGTAGATACGCAGCTGCCGGTGGGAATATGTGTTAATTATCAATATTAACACTTTTAGATAGAGAATTAAATCTCTATCGTGTCTTCTGAGTTATCTTCATTTAATATTATTAACATTGAACCATCATTTCTTAATGATTTTGCATCATCTGAAACTTTAAATCCATATCTAAATCTTTTTCCATTTGAATATATATATTTTTCATTATCAATAGTTCCTATTAATTCAAAATATCTTCCTAACATACTTAATTCCGATAAAACCCTATCTTCTTTTTTCATTACATTCTCCTTTTGATTACTATATCATATAATTTTTTATCTTAAAACAGTATTAATAAGAGTTTCTTTATCTATGATAATATCGCGCTATTTACCTTATCAATATTCTATTTTGATATTTTCTAACTTATGAAGAAAGTTTAAAAAGTATTATTTAATTATTTTGTTTTATATTTAAGTTATTTATAAGCAGTATATAGATATAATATATATACAGAAAGAGAAGATTTATCTTCTTTAAAAAACAAACAAAACAAGGACCAAATATGACAAAAGCAAATCAAAGAAAAATTGAAAGATTATACGAAACAAAAACAGCAATAGCAGAATTTGACAATGATATTGTAAAAAGAATTATTGCACAAAAAAGCACTTATAAAGCTTGTTCAAATTGTGGAAGTAAAATTAATGTTGCTTATGTCAAATCTGTTAAATGTGTTTGTTGTTCTTCTAGCGATTTTGGTTATACAAAAACTGATAATGATAAACTAGAAAGACTTAAAGAGTTAAAAAAATCTTTAGAAAAAGAAATTTCTGTAATTCCTCCTAGAAAAACAGTTACTAAAAAAACTGTAACAACTAAACCTGTTTCTCCAGTAATTAAAACAGAGGTTGAAGAAGTTGAACCACAAAGATTTATAGCTTATATCACAGAATATGGTGCTAATGGTGAAGCAGAAGATTCTTTCAAAGAGTGGTTTGAATGGGACTGTGGAACACCTACACACGAAGACGCAGCTATGGAACTTCGCTATCCTGTTTCAGATATTATAATGGTAGTAAAAGGATAATCGTGGAAACTTTACTAGAAAAAAATTATAGACTTCTTGGCGAATTAATTAATAAAGAAACTTACGAACGTGGTGATAAAGAAAAAGCAATTACACTAACGAATATGATTAAATTAGAATTGAAAAATAAAATATATAAACAATCTTAATATTATTTAAGTTGTTGTTAAGCAGTATATTGGTATAATATATTAACAAAAAAAATAAAAGGCTTTAAACTATGAAAAAAATATTATTTTTAAGAACTAAATGGCAAACAAATGAAGTTATTAATTTTGATACAACAGAAGCTGCTTGTAGTCAAATGTGTAATGATTTTAATAATGGTTCGTCTTGTGCTCAAGGTGTTGTTGATTTAAACAACAATGAATTATTTTTAATAGTGCCAGAAATTGCAGAGAGTGAATCTTTTTTAGAAAATTTGAAATCACAAGATATTAATTTAGAAGATTTAAAAATTATAGAAATTAATAGTTAAGCTATTATTAAGCAGTATATTGATATAATATACTAACAAAAAAAACAAAAGGTATTAAAATATGAGTAAATCAATCAAATCAACAAAATTCGAAGAGCAAAGAGACATTGATGTTTTAAAATTATGTCAAGAAAGAAAACTTTCAGTAAGTTCAGTTAAATATTCACGTGGTCACGATGGTGACTGTATGAATTGTAATCTTAAAGTTGGAACAAAAATCGTTGGAACTGCTTGGGATGATTCTTGGGGTGGATACTTAGATATTAAAGATAAATCTTCTACTGTGTCTGTTGCAGAATTTGAAAAATTAGTTGCCGAAGTAGTAGCTTTATCACCTAGTTATACTTTAACAGATAATAGTGAATTTACTTTGGATTGGTGTATTGATAGTGTTATTGACGTTATGATTAATCACGAAGTTGTTCGTAAAGATTGTGCTAAAAAAACAGTAGTTATGGGAACAATGGTTGTAAGTGACAATGCAAGAAAAGATACTTTTATCTATTCTGTTAAATATGACCAATCTGCTAATTTAATTAAGCAAATTGAAAAACAGATGAGTGACAAGGGTTATGTTCAATATGAAATCCTTAACGATAGATTAGTAGCTTAATTAACTACTATTTCTACTAAATTAAACTACTTCATATAATTCAAGCTTTTTATAGCCTGATTTATAATTATTCCCCATTAAACTCAATTTTAAATCTAATTCTTTAATATCATATTTTGATTGTATCGTTAAAAGTAAATTAATATCATCCATATTTATAATTTGTTTGATAATAGATAACATTAAGTTATTTTGTTCTGTACTAAAATTTATATCTTCTATAATAATTGTTTTAAAACTTTTTACTGTATTTATATCAAAATCTACTATGTATTCTGCGTTAAACATAGTAGCATTCTCGTATTTATAACTTTCTTTCATTCTATTCAATAATTCTGGCAATGCTTCGTTATCTAATTTTCCACAAGCTACACTAATCATTAATGTATCTTCTTTATCTAAAGTATTCTTAAATTCTTTTATCAAACTACTTTTACCTGAGCCAGTAGCGCCGATTAATATCAAATCTCTATTTATTTCTTTTAACATTCTTATTTTTCCTTATTTTTTATCTGAAATTCTTCATAAACTTCTGATAGTGGCATTGAATACAGCACTTCCTTGTCTTCTATTATCAATATTTGATTAATTTGTTTGTATTTATATTCTTTATTTTTATACATAAATTGTTTAAGTCTGCTGACGTTCATCGCGTAACCTTGGTCAGCATTTTCTATATATATCTTACTCATTGCAAGTGTTATATTAAATTGGTTTGTAAATATAGTTTTTTCTATATAATCTATAAAGTTTTTATCTTTTAAATGAATATCATGTTCGTCATGGACTAATAAAGCTGCTACTGGCTCTGCCGTATTTTTATCATAAAGAATATCTTCTTTCATTGTTTCAGCTATTCTTCCGTAAAAAAAATTAAAATCATTTTTATACATTTTCATTCCTTTATTATATTTTTACCCTATTATATCATAGTTAATTTAAAGTTAATTTAAGCAGCTGTTAATATAAAATATAGTATAATTTGTCAATAAAATAAAGGATTTACAAGTGGATATTATCGAAATTAAAATTTTAGCATTAAAACAATTAAAAAAAGAAGTAAAAAAAACAGAAGCCTATGATGGTTGGACAGCAGATGATATGCTAGAAACGTTTAAAAATACATACAACTATAATCCAAGACAAGAATATCAATATCTACAATTTGAATTATTAGAAGAGTTATTTGAAGAAGCTTCACAAACGTGGTTTGAAGAAAGATTTTATCAAATGAAAAAAATCGAAATGATGCACAATGTAGAAAAATTTAAAGATTTTGAAGCAGAAATTATTGCTAATTTTAATCATTTTCCTGTTAGAGTTTTATCTGCTATTACACATTTTTTACTTTACACAGCTGCAAATTTAAATGAAGTTTAAAACAATTTAATATTTATATTCAGCCTATTTTAAGCAGTATGTAGGTATAATGTACATACTGAAAGAGAAGATTTATTTTCTTTAAAAAACAAACAAGGACTTATAAATGAAAAATCAAAAAGAAATTTCTATTAATTTTGTTGTTCATTCAACTGAATGTGGAGATATTGAAAAATATTCAAGAACTGGTAATATTGAAAAAATAAAAGAAATTTTAACAAATTTTGAAGGCTTAATGACTACTGTTAATTATGGAAAAATAGAAGATGAAGAATATTTTTATTTAAGTGTTTCAGAAGTAGAATGTGAAGACAAAAAATTACTAAATGATATTAATCTTTTTATAGCAAAATTATAATTAAATATTAGATATATTAAGGTATTTTAAAGCAGTATATTGGTATAATATATATACAGAAAGGGAAAACTTATCTTCCCTAAACAAAACAAGGACTTATAAATGAAAAATGTTAAAGTAGAAGTATCAAATATCCAATGGGATACAGAAGATTTAAGTGGATTACCTGAAACAATGATTATTGAAGTTCCAGCTGATGAATTTACATTTCAAGATAAAAGTGATTATGATGATATTGCTGGTGAATATGCAAGTAATGAAATCAGTGACCAAGTAGGGTTTTGCCATACAGGTTTTGATTTACAAATCTTATCTTAATTCTTTTAAACAGCAAACGCTGTTTAGATGATTTTTAAAAGCTTAAAAAGCGGGAAGAAAATATTGAATTTATATTCCAACGCTGCATACTTGTAAGGTCTTTCGTGATAGAGAGTTAAGTTTTGTAGGGAGTTTTAAGTTTTTAAAAATTATTTAAAATAAAAGAAAATATTCAGACAACTTGAGATACAATTATAATAAAATAATATAAGGTATTTTAAATGAGTAAGATTGAATTAGATATTCTAAGATTAAGAAAATTAATTGAAAAAGATAGACAGCGATTAATAGGATTAAAAGACCAAAAAATGGTAGCAATCATTAAGCGTGTTCAAAAGAAAAATATAGCTTCATTAAATAAATTATTAAGTGAGATTTAAGCAGTATGTTAGTATAATACACTATATAAAAATTTTCTTAAAAATAAAAAGGATTTACAAAATGGCAATAGATAAATACAAAATAGCACAAAACTTATTTCAAAATAAACAGGAAGTTATCATCCAAGAATGTAACACATTAATTGATTTTGCAAATAGAAAAATTATTGATAATGAATATAAAGATATAGCCGTATCAATATTAACAGGCTTCGACATTGTTTCTATGCAAGCAAAAGAAATGAAAATGATTAAGGCTTGGAGATTTTGCCATACTGTAAATGAAGAACAATTCACACTTGATTTTATTAAAGAAGATTTAGAGAAAAGAGACGATTCTTCAATATCTGATTTATATAGCAATATAGGTTCTTTTAATTCTCATATTATGAGTTCTTGTGATTTAGCAATAAAAATTGCATAAAAGGATAATATATGAAAAAATTTATTTATTATTTATTTCACGATAAACCAGACTATTCTTGTACATGTGACATTGATTGTCAGTGCGAGGGAAACCTAAAATGGAGAGAAGAAAAAAAAATCAGTAAATGGTTTAAATCTTAAAATATTTTAAGCAGTCTATAAGTTTGTATTTGGTATAATATATATACAGAAAGAGAAGATATATCTTCTTTAAAAATAAACAAACAAAAAAAGGGTTTTAAAATGGCTAAGAATAGAAAAAAATTAAGAACACAAGCAAAAGTTACTGATACAAGAGTTGTTAAACCAAGAGATTTAAATATCTTAGCTTCTGTTCGTGGTGAAATCAAAATGAACACTACTTGTAATACACCTAATAAAAGAGCTTATTCACGCAAAAATAAGCATAGAAACGCTGAATATTAATCAGTATTTCTTTACCTTCTTTAAAAATATATAATACTTCAAAACAGGACATTATCAGATGATTAACAAATTAATTCAAAAAGAACTAGACTATATTATAAATGAAATTAAAAAATTAGATGCTGACATAGGCTTTATCACTACATTAGGACTATATAGAACTGATATTAATGAAAATTACGAACTTGGTAACCTTAGAGGGCAAAAAACTTCTTTCTTAGAAACAAAAATAATTCTCCTTTCACTTTTAAATCAAAAATCATAAAACTTATTTCAACTGTTTTTAAGCAGTATATAGATATAATATATATAACAAAACAAGGACTTACAAATGCAAAAAGACACTAAACAAAAAGAATTCGATAATAATATTCAGAAATTAATTGATGCGTTAGATGACATTACTGCTGATATTAAAGAAGACTTTGATAAAATGCGTGAAAAAGAAGTTAATGAAATCAAAATGGTAATTACTATATCTTCAACTGATATGGAAGTATTTGAAAGTTTTTTTATCGTTGGTGATTTTAAAAAAGTTAGTGATACTTTATTTGAATTTGAAGAACTATTAAAAGCACTTAATATATCTGACACTAATAATAAAGTATTTGTTATTAATATAAATTCATTGGATTGTAAAGATGATATATTAAATGATGAATTAGTAAATATTATTTTAAATATTAATAATTGCCAAAGATAAAAAATATTTTATCTAACTTAAACTATATTTAAGCAGTATGTAGGTATAATATATATAGAAAAACAAATAACTAAAAAGGCTTTAACTATGACTAAATATTTCATTACCGGCGACGCTTTTTCTTTTTATGCACCAGACAATTATATGTTATGTACATTTGAAGATAATAAAATTATTGGTCTTAAAGATTCAAAAGCAAGTACGACTTCAAATACTATTAATTCTATGAGTGATTCAGCAGAAGTTTATGGTTGTGAATTTGTTACATTAAAAAGTGAAGCAGAAGCTTTTATTTATAATTTATCAACAGTCGAAGAAGATAATTTTAAACTTATTTTAACTTTTGGTGTAAATGCAACACCTGAGTATATTGTAAAAATTGTGGCAGAAGCAACAGCATTTCATATTGATAAAAATCATATCTTAATTGAAACAGAAATCTTAGATAAAGAACTTTTTTATACTGACATAGAAAAACTGAATGAAGAACTTTCAGAACATGCATTAATTTATTCTATTAGCAATGGTTTAACAGATATTAACCCTACTGCTGTTACAATTATAGCTGACACAGAAGAAGACGACGATTATCCTTTCTAATCAGAATCATTTATAAAATAAATTAGATTCTAATAACATAGTTTCATACTTTGGCTCTTCCAAAGTATTATCTACCCAAATATCAGAAAAAAACATATTATCATTTTTGATAACTTTCTTTCCACTATTTTCATAATCTTTTTTAAAATTTGGAACTTTAACCAATCTTGATATTCCAAAAATTACATTATCTTCAACTAATACAAAATAATCTTCATCTTCATACTTACATTGCATTAATTTTTTATCTAACTTTTGTGATATTATCTTATTCAAGAAACCTTTGTTATCGCTTTGCTTAACAGTTAATTTTTCATTCATTTTTATTCCTATTTAGAAAAAAATTATAGTTCTTTTAGACTTAAAAAAAACTTAAATATTCTAAGATTTAAATTATATTTCTATTAAGCAGCTTATAAGTTATTTATTGATATAATATCATTACAAAAAAATAAAAACTATTAAAGAGGTTCTAAAAATGAGAAAAATTCCTACTATTTTACCAAAAGATATTAACGATATGGGGCGTGTAGCACACGGAACTTTAATGACAGGTATTGAATTCTTCAAGATTAAAATTGATGGGACAGCCTGTATGATTAAAGATGGGCAACCATACTGTCGTTTTGATGCAAAATTATTCAAAAGAAAAAAAGGAAAAGTTATTAACTTTACAAAAGAAGAAGTAATTGCTAAATTACCAGATGGAGCCATTGCTTGTCAAGAAGCTGATGAAAAGTCTGGACATTGGCCTCATTGGGTTCCTGTTACACTTGGTGACCCTTCACAAAAATATATTTTAGAGGGATTTAATAATCTAACTTCTGAAAATGTTATCGATGGAACTTATGAATGTATTGGACCAAAGTTGCAGGGAAACCCACATGGTGAAGATAAACATTACTGGATTCCACATTTTCATGATAATTTAAATATGAATCTTACTAATTTAGATAATGATAACGCATTTGAATTTTTTGAAGCTTTATTTCAAGATTTTAATTTTGAGGGTCTTGTTGCCTACAATGATAAAAAAGAACCAATCGGTAAAATTAGATGTTCTGATTTTGGTATGAAAAAAGATAAATACAATTCTGCTTTTGAATTAGTTAAAGATTAATTATGTTCTTATTAACTGCTGGAGGGATATTTTATATTGGCTTAATATTCGCAATGATTTTCGAAATAATGATATAGATATTAAGTTACAATTAAGCAGTTTATAGGTATAATCTATAAACAAAACAACAAAAGGTTTAAAATGATTTCAACATTAATTACATTCGCAGATACACATAATCCAAGTAAAAAACAACTAGAATTCAATTTAATACATTCAGAAGAAAAAGTATTAATTGATATTGAAAAAAAACTTGAAGAAATTTGTTCTAAAATTGAAGATTCTAATATGTATAGTTATATTGATGATGATTATGATGAAGAAAACGAAGAATATTTACTTTTTGTTTCTATTTATTATGACAATATGACTGATAAAGAAGCGTCAGAATTTGTTAGAGCTCTTTAATTTAAAACTATCCCTAACACTTAATCTACATTTATTTTTGATATACTCTAGATATAAGGAGTATATTATGAACACACACAAATTATTAATTATTATTATTTTATTCTTACATTTTTCTATTTTAAACGCATCTGACACTATAAAATTAATTCCATATGAACCAACTTTAGAACAAAAAATAAATTACAAAAATGTTATTAAAAAAGAGGATTTAAATCTAGGAATGGCATTACAACTAAAAACAAATAAAAAAAGCAATTTTGATTATATCTTAGCTTATGATGGAGATTATATGATATTCAATCATTATTTAAATGAAGAAAACAAAATTAAAAAAACTAATTATTATTTAAAAATAAAATATAATTTTTAAACTATTTATTTAATTTCGATAAATACACTTTATATTTATTCTGTATATATTTATCAATATCTTCATTTATATTTTTTTTACTTATCAATTTAATATATAATTCTATATCAATTTTATCAATTTTCACATCAAATAAAATAGGATAATTATTTTTAATATATACATAATCACTACCAAATATATTTAATGTACTTAATATACTTATTATATTTTCGTCTTCCTTATTTATAATTTGTGAAGTTTTTTGCACTATTTTTAATAACTTATTTTTAATATTTTTATAATCTATTATTTTAAATTCTTTAACTTTGTTAATTAAATTTAATTGTAAAATAACTGATTTTTGTGTATATTCAAAGCTACCTTGTTTATTAAACTTAAATATATCATTTAATAATAAACTTATTATATTTTTATTATCCTCTTTTACATTTAACATATTTATCATGTATTCTATTATATTATTATGGGTAAGCGTAAATAAGTTTTTACTTATAATATCTTTTATTATAATATTTTTATCATTGTCAAATAATATCAATATATTTTTTAACATTAATATATTAGATAATTCATTATCTTTATTACTTGATATATTACTATATTTATTAAGAGGTATTTCTAATTGTTTCATAACTGCTTTAATAGAATCAATGTTATTTTCATAGTTAACTCTTTTAATAGATATAAATGTGGTAAATAAATTTAAGTCTATATTATTATTTTTTGAAAGTTTATCTATATAAACTTTTAAATCTATATCGTTAACTACAGAAGTTAATATATCTATGCCTTTCTTTGCTATTATATTATAATTTTTATATTTTTTTAAAACTATTAATTTATATTCACCATTTATATTACTTAAAGTATCAGGTTCATTTTTATCTAAAATATTATTATTATTATAATCAGCATATACCAAAGCGTTATTGATATGATTTATACCAATAAAACCCGTAATATTACTTTCTAGATTTATAATTTGTTGTTTTTTATTATCTTTAATATTTTTTTTATTTTTATTGGAATCATTACATCCGGTATATAAAAATATCATAGATAATAATAATATTATATTTTTTATTCTCATTATATCATTCCTCTAGATATTTTCATATTACTTAAATCCAATTCATTTGTATTTTCTTCTTCTTTACTAAATAAAATTAAATTAGAAGTATTATTAGCTTTAATATCTAATATAATTTCAGTATTTTCATCGCCGTCTTCATTCGTTTTTGTTTCAGAATACCATTTTATATTATTTTCGTCTAAAGCATAATCTACATTACTTGGTAATTTTAATAAATATATTTTTAGTTTTCCATTTTCTTGTTCAATATCTGTTGTTATTTTTAAATTTGTTTTCTTTATCTTTTTTGCCTTCATATAGTTATCTACTAAACTTCCATCAACTTCTTTATTATTATTAAGGATAATAGATACGTTATTAGTTAATTTACTATTATTATCTTCATCTATAATATAATTATCTTCCCACTCATCTGTATTTCCGTCTACTGTTTCAGTAGGTGATTTTGTTGTAAATGAAAAAGCTTCGAAATCAAAAGCTGATATTTTTAAACCTGATTTTTTAATTGTATATTCAGTACCACCCTTATATGTGATTGTATAATCAGATTTATTCCCCAACATTACTAAAGTATCCCAACCTGGACCGCCATTTAAATCATGGTCATTACCCTTTATTGGTGCATAAACTTTGTCATCACCTTTATAAGCATCTATATAAGTAGTATCGGATATTTGATTACCTAAATATGCAACAATAGTATCATCTCCATAATAAGTATGAACATATGTGTTTGTTCCTACTGGTAAATATATATAATCATTTCCTTTAGAAGAATATATATAATTATCAACTGTAAAATCTTCTATATCGTCAGGTTTCATTAAATTTTTACTTGTTGTCTGTCTGTCACCATAATCTTTTGTTGACCAACTATACATTTTTAATCTAAGAGGTTCTGTTGGGTAAGTTATATTATCACTATCTTGTGTCCCAAAATGAAGTTCTTCTAATGTAGATATCTCTATATTATCAAAAAAAGCTTTTATATGCCCACCATCTTTATTATTAAAACCTAATCTAATACGAAGGCTTGCAACATCTTTTGTTCCAAATTTATCTATTTTAGAGTAATGTTTTAAGGTACCATTTTTTGTATAAAGTTTAGGACTAGACCAATTATCTGTTTTATCACCATTTGGTTTATACATAGTGACATTTATACGGCCATAATCTTTATTATCATCTGTTCCATAATCTAAATTTATTTTGTTATATCTTCCATATTTCATATGATATGGTAAATCGCATAATTGCTTCAAAGTAAAATCTTTTAAATTTATAAAAGATGCCATAGGGCTTTTTCCCCATACATATTTACTATTATGTGTAACGCCACTCAAATCATCAGTTGTCGCACCACTAGTGCCGTCATCTGCGTCTTCATCATATTCCCAATTATCTATGTCATTCTCAAAATCTGAATTCAATATATTATTCTTTACCCAACCATCCATAATTATATTATTATCAAATGAATTAGGTTCCGCATAAACACCCTGTTTTGATTTTATATTATATATTTTTCCATAATCTATATTAGAACTTAAAGTTTCTACAACTAATATACTTGAATATAAATTTAAATGTAACAAATAAACTAAAATTAAACTTAATCTCATAATCTTTCCTAAAAATATTTTCCTTTAATATATTATAATTAAATTTTTAAAATAATATATTAAAATTACATACCAGGTATTCTTGGTATATTTCCTAATTTGGAATTTTTACAATACCAACCCCAACCTTTTTTCATATAATGTCCTATTATAGGCATAGGTAATATAAAAGCGTTCTTTTCACTTCTATACACAAAAGCAGCACCATCACCTGTATCCATTACACATAATATATTTAAATGTTCTTGATAACTTTTTTTCTCTTGTTTATTATTTAGTTTTTGTTTGATATTAAAAGCTACATTTCTCGCCATTACTTCAGCAACATGTCCTTGTTTAGCTTTCCATTCATGTTTTCCTTCCAATGCCGTGACATCACCAATAGCGTATACATATTCAAATTGTTCTACTTCATTATATTTATTAGTTTTTATATATCCATTATCACTTAATTCAATATTACCTTTTTTATATATATCCTGACCAGAACCAGCTGGTATAAACATTATCATATCAGCCTTAATAGAATCGTATTCTTCCAAAATAATTTCTTTTTCTTTAAATTCTAATATTTTATTTCCAAATATTGTTTTTATATTATATTTATCAAACATTGTACGCATCATTTTTAATGAACCTTTACCCATTTTTGCACCAGGTTCTTTCATTGGTGCAAAAAATATCAAATCAACATTATCTCTAATACCTTCTTTTTTTAATTTATTATGAATATTAAAAAGTATTTCAAAAGCTGGACCTCCACGAACCGAACTAGAATCTTTAGGATTACCACCAAATCCAATTGCTATAGTTCCTGATTTATTTTTTATAATTTCATCTAATTGACCCTGTATCTGGAAAGCTTCTTCAGGTGTTCCACATATAGAATTAAAATACTCTTTACCTTTAACCGGTAATTTAGCAGAACCTGTTGCTAATATTATTATATCAGACCTATATTCTTTATTTTCACTATAAACTATTTTATTTTCAAAATCAAAATTAGTTATCTCATCTACAATTACATTAAAATCATATTTTAATGCTATATCTTTTAACGGTACCCTAATATCACTTTGTTTTATATCATGTGTAGGTATCCATATAGAGGTTGGATATATATAAAAGTAATCTCTATTTGATATTAAGTTTATTTCTATATTTTCTACTTTTTCTTTCCTTAAATATATAGCAGCTTCTACACCAGCAAAACCACCACCTATAATATTTATTATCTTGTTCATTTGTTTTCCTTATATTTATTATATATATACATTATAACTAATAAAATTGTATATATTTCTTAAATTATTTATTAAAAACAATCTAAGCTGTTTGTAAGCAGTTGTTTGATATAATACCTTAACAAAAAAGATAAAAGGATTTATAAATGTCTTTACAAGAAATGAATATCGGAACTGATACATACACACAAGAAGTAGAATATAAAAATGTTACTATTTTTGTCGAAAAAGAAACAGCTGATGAAGATGGTAATATGTTTAGTGCTATTATTTATTGTCATAAAGGTGAATGGCATGAATTTGAAGGGTCTGGACTGTTTCTTAAAGAAGAAGAAGCTATAGAATATTGTAAAAATGTTATCGATAGAGATAATGTTAAAAGAATGGTTTAAAATAATGGATTTTTTAATTTATCATTGGAAAGAAATTGCAGTAGCATTATCTGCTATTTTTATGGCTTGTGTTTTTACATATGGACCAGAAAGTTTATAATAAAATTTAATATTTATCCTTTTATACCTATTTTAATTAAGCTGTTTCTAAGCAGTTGTTTGGTATAATATACATACAAAAAAGAAAGAATATCTTTCTTTAAAAACACAAAAAAAAAGGCTTCAAATATGTCAAATCAATTATTAAACCAAACTGTTAAACAAACTGTTAATGTTATTATCGTAAATAAAAAAAGTTTTTCTCCAAGTATCATTGGAACTTTTGAAGATAATAGTGCCGGTAATATTTTTGCTGAAGAACTTTTTATTAAAATATGTAAAGCAAATAGTCCTTACACATTTGAAGATGGTGATATTGCTGGTATTTCAGAAGATTTACTAGATAATGGTTATTTAGAAACTGATGAAATTCAAATTTGCATTACACATTCTTTAAATGAATTTGATAATGCACAATTAGCTTAAGAAGGTTTTGATTATGGAAAAATTTTTAAGAGTAGAAATTGATAATGATTTATGTGCCATATCTGACGGTATGCCAAAAATTAGAGAAGCAAACAATAACGAGTGTCTAATGTCTTTTTATGATGATGACGCTGCCGCTGAATTTGAAATGTTTGAAGTTCCTTTTGATTTTAATATATCCAGTGAGCTAACAACAATTGATAATATTACATTTAGAGAAACTATGGAACATGAAGTCTTTATGATTTTTAATAATCCAAATGATAAACAAAATTTTATTGAATGGTGGAACTTAATTGGTTCCACAGAATTTTATAAAAAAATCAGTTAAACCTAATTTATCAGGCTTAACTTACAAATAAAATTTTTATTTAAAAGGAGAAATATATGGTTTTTCACCTTTAATTATTTGTTCTATTCTTTTTTTCTTTTCAGAAATAGCCTGGTTTGCTGCCTCTAAACTATCTCTTGCTGTTTTAGCTGTTATTGATATTTTATATACTCTTTCTATATATTCTTGTGCTTTTTTAACATTATTATTAACTAATAATTCTCGAAGTGTAGAATCTATTTCCGATAACAATATAGTGCTAGTCCCTAACGAAGAAACAACGACCATATAATCTAAATCTTCACCTTTTTCAAAAGCTTCTTCTTCTGTGCAACCTTGCCAACCTTTAGCATTCCTAAATGTTTTAGTATTTATATATACATTTCCTATTTTTTTTGTAAGTATTTTATATATAGTTTCTGTAATGTTATTTTTCATCACAGGTGCATCTCGTAATTTTTCTATCATGGTTTTCCTTTTTATTTATTATAAAGAAAACTAAAATAATTTTTATAAACAACAACAATAATAATAATAATAAAAGTTTCCTATTTTTCATCCTTATCTATCTCATATTTTATATTATGTTTTTTCAAATAATTTTCTGCAAGTATTTTTATTCTTCCTCTATTTGAATAAGTTTTTCTTTCGCTATCATTACCTTCTATTATTCCTGATGACTGTGAAGATTTTAATCCTAGTATTTCTACTATTGCTGGGTCACTTCCGCCGTCTGCTACTAAAAATATAGACATAACTTGTTTCGTTTGACCCTCTCTATAAATACGACCAACAAGTTGTTTATGCACTTCTGGACTCCAATCTAATTCTCCATGAACTATTATAGAGCATCTATCTTGAAGACCGTCTAGACCGGCTCCTGACCTATTTGATATAATAAATAAGTTGCTTTCACCATCCATAAAAGCTTTTTTTGCTTTTTCTTTATCTTTTAATGTTTCAGAACCTGTATAAAATTGTGGATTATATTCTTTTAGTGTTTCACCTAAAATATTATATACTTCCCTGTGCCAACCTGTTAATATAATAGGTTCATCATTCTCAAGGAATACTTTTACATATTCTGCTATATGTTTAGCTTTTGCAATACCCGTTGCTTGACGCATTCGCATATCAAATTCACGTGCCGCTTGGCCACGCTTGGTCATTTCACCTGTTGTTATAGTTAAAGCCAAATCAATAGCTATTGCTTCAATAGATTTAACTGTATTTTCATCATAGGCTATGGTCTCTGTAAAACTATTTATTGCTTCAAGTTCTTGACCAACATCTTCCTTTGTTCTTCTTATAAATATAAATCTTTCTCTAAGAAAATTTCCTAATTGTTGTGGTTCCTCCACTACTAATCTTTTATCACCAGATGAACCACGACACCACTCATTTTTAAACTCATATTTTCCACCTAATGGGTGGTGTTCTCTTCCCCTAAGAATATCGTATATATTCCATATTTCTTCAGCATAATTATATATAGGTGTAGCACTTAATCCAAGTCTAAAATCTGTATTTCTACTTAATATCCCGGCGGCTCTTCCTTTTGCACTTGTTTCACCTGTTCGTAATTCTTGAACTTCATCAAATACGGCCATTTTAAAAAACTCTGTTTTAAATAATTCAGTCCAACCGTCTATAATAGAATATTTAGCTATATAAATATCTGCTTCTGGCAAATCATACATTTTCTTAGATTTAATAATATGAACCTTGAAATCTGAAAATTCTTGTGTTTTATCATACCATTGTTGAGGTAAATGTGTTTGAACAACCATTATAGCTGGTAAGGTTTTTTCATTCATTGCTGCTGCAAATGCAGAATATGTTTTTCCCAAACCTAAATCGTCACCCAATAATAAATAATTTTTATTCCACAAGACTTCAACTGCTTTTGCTTGATAATCTCTTACTATTTGACCTTTTTTAAGAAAATTAAACTGTGTTGTTTGACGAGAAGCGTCTAAAATTTTATTCATTAATAATTTTTCTTGGTTTAATTCTTCTTTTAATTCTAATAATGTATTTTTATCCGTTTCTGTAATTACTAAGTCATATTCATTCATAAATAATAATATATCAGCTGCATTTTCCTTAGTTAATGGAAACTTAAACGGAGCAGTAGCCCAATGATGTAGTCTAGGAAAAAATAATTTTATTCTAGGAACTAAGTTTCTTGCACAATTTGTAATAACAATATGATTATATTCTATTATTATTTCTCCATCTAATACCATTAAGACCTCTTTAATTTATTTTTGTAGATGATTATATCATTTTTTATCTTTTATTTTTATTAAGCAGTGTTTAAGGCATATATTGATATAATATATCAACAAAAATAACAAGGACTTACTAAATGATTTTAATTATTACAGAAGAAAACACACATACAATGATAACTTATACAGACGTTTTACACATAGAAAATGAAGAAAAATTTGGATTAAATATATTTTTGAAGCCAAATAAAAATATTTCACATAAAGATTCTCCGTATAGATGCCTTTCAGAAGAATCAAATACTGAATGGAATAATCCTAAATATGATAAAAATATGATTTATGTATCAGCCATTACAAACATGAATAACGAAGATGAAAGCTTTGATACTATATATAAACTTTTAACAGATAATGGTATTGTAATTCAAGAAGGTATTCTTGAAGGATTTAAAGAAGAAGAGTAATTTTCTTCCTCTAAACTATAATGGTAGTTTAAGCAGTTTGTAAGCAACGACATAGTATAATATACTTATAAAAAAATAATCAAGGACTAAATATGGGAACAAGAAGTAATATTGGATATAAAGATAAAGAAACTGGAACAATCCATTTTGTATATTGTCATTGGGATGGTTACTATGATGGCGTAGGTTCTGATTTACTTAGTAATTACCCTACTTATGATGATGCTGTTGCATTAGTTCAAAAAGGTGGAATGAGTACTCCTGGTGAGCATTATGCTGATAAAGGTGAAGACTACGAAAGTAATAAACCACAACTAACTACTAATCCAATAGATGTTATTCAGGAAGAATTTGGTTATATCCACAGTGATGGATTATGGTTAGCTTCTGATGGAAGTCAAAGTTTTAGACCACTAACTGAACTAATTTAAGTATAGAAAATTCTATATTTAAAACCCTTCTATATAAAGGAAATACTATCAAAACTATCATTAACCCGCAAATCATAAATATTACTACAAAAGATACAATTCTTCAATTTTTATTTAAAGATAAAGATACTAAATATAAAGCAATATTAGATATTGATGAAAAATTATTTAAAGAATTAGAAAAATATATTAGAAGTACTCAAAAAAATATCTTTCAAAAGATTTTTTCAAACGATAAATTTGATAAAGAAGTTAATATATATGGTTGTTATCAATTTTCAGATTTTGATTTTTATTTAGATAAAAAGAATAATGTAAATTCATTTATATTTAAACCGAATGGCAATTCTAATTTAACTGTTAATATGGACAATTCACATATGAAAACTTTTGTTAAAATCATAATTAAACATATTGGTTTAAGTAAAGTTTTAACAAAATAAACTATAATATATAAAATAATAACATAAGGAATTAATATGGCAAAATATGGACCACAAAAAGGACAAACTGATAAATGGGGAAAACCAAAAAAGAAATACGTTGAAACACCAATGACTGCAAAAGAGATTAAGAAGATGAAAAGAGAATTTGCAGATAATTTAAAAAAATAATTAAATAGGAAAATAATATGATAAATAAAAAAGAAATTATAGAAACGTCATTAAATAGCTTACTAGAAGTAATAGTTGATATTGATAAAAAAATATTTATTGAGAAAACAACAATAATATTAAATAAATATATTGATGAAATTACAAAAGAAATAAGAGATGAATTAACAATTAATTTATTAGGTAGTGAATTTTCTTCTTTATTTTCTAGTTGTACTACTGTTGAAATAAGAAGAATGGAAATGCAGAGTGTTATTACAAAAGAAACATTAACTTCTATTCAAAAAAAATGTAGATAGATTCAAGTCGTTAAAAGTAGTTTTTATTTAAATATCTTTCCATTCAATAGGGAATAATATACCTGGATTATATTCCCTTTGATATTTTATAATGTCACGATTTTTCCCAATATTTGTAGTTTCTATTAATGTATAAATTACATTTTCACTTTCTTTTGTAGTAGTCTCCACGTATATTCCCGGTTCCCGTTCTTGTTCATCTTTCATTAAATATCCTTTTATTTGAATAATTATAGCATATTTTAAGACACAATTAAGCAGTATATTGGTATAATATTATAACAAAAATAAAAGGCTTTAAAATATGAAATATTATGAATTAATTTTAACAAACCGTGGAGAAGATTTCTTTTTAACTTCTTCTTTTGATTTACCACAATTAGAAATATTAAAAAAAGAACAATTATCTGAACTTAAATCAGGTTTTAAATTAAGAATCGTAACCGTGGATACAAAATTAATTAAAAAAACATTATCAGCAAATGATGTTACAAACATTCTTATAGATATTAAACAAATCCAAGAATAATATCTTATTTTAAATTAATTAAGTTGTATTAAAGCAGTATATTGATATACTATACTAACAAAAAATAAAAAGGTTTTGAACTATGAAAAGAAATAAATTATATAGCACATTATATATATGGGCAATGCAAAAATTTAGCAAAGAATTAATGTCAATTATAAAAAAAGAAGATGATATAGAGTATAAAGAAATTTATGATTTTTCTACTGTTAAAGCAGCCATTTCTTTTATCAATTTAGTTCAGAATAATAAAGAATATAAAAATTTTACTTTAGTTAAAGACAATGCTAGTGTTTTTATTTTTTATACTGAAAAAAAAGATGTTTTAACAAAAGATAAAATTGAAACGTATGCTATTGATAATATTACAATAAAGTTAGCAGAAGCTAAATTAGAACTAAGTAAAGAACCAGATTCTTTTCAAAGAACTTACTTATCTGGGACAATACATGCCTTAGAAATTGCTATTACTTTACTTAATAATGAAAAAGATTTAAAAGCTGCAATTGCTTTATACCCTACACCTACACAAGTATCTTAATTTTTAAACTGTATTTAAGTGATAATACTATACAATATATCACTTAGATATGATATTCAAGGAAACATAACATGCAATCAGATGAAACAATTTCTGAGTTAATAGATTTAATTAATACCAAAACACTTCAAAAATTAAATCAAGCAGTTATAAAAAGAATTTCCATATCCCCTCACAGTAAATATTCTGTTCATTTTAAAAATAAAGTAGAAAATTTTTCTAACTTTTACGAAATGCGTGAACACCTATTAATTATGTTTAATATAAAAAATATTTCATTTAAAGATGTACCTAATCGTTCTTTAAAAATAATGCAAAAAGATGATAAAAATGAAATTAATTTTAAAGATAAAATTTTTGATTTACTAGTTGATAAAACAAAAGAATTATATAAAGCTAGTATTTCTTCTTCTATGAAAGAATTTCAATTTGAGGAAATGCTCTTTGAAAACAAAATACTATTATCTCAAGAAAAAGGCATTTTAATCTTTGAAAGATATCAAAGATATTTTGAAGATAAAAATAATTCAGAATGCACAGAATTTATTAAGAAATTAATTAATATATTACGAGATTTCCTTCATAGTAATAAAAACTTTTAAAAACCTATTTCAGCTTTATATAAGCAGTATGTAGGTATAATACTTCTACAAAACAAATACAAAAGGCTTACATTATGGAAAATCAAACAACTTTTAGAGAAAAAAAATCAGAATTTATAGAACTTATCAAAAAAGAATATAATGAAATCTTTGATGCACCTAATAAAAAAGATGTAAGTCATTCAAGCTGGTATCATAACTATTATGGTTCTTATGGTATGCAAGAAGTATCTTTTGAAAACAATCACTTTTATATAACTATTATTGTTCATTGCAAACCAAAAAAATTAGTTATATCTTTTAATGATATGTTAGAACGTGTTTATCTTTTCGATAGATTTGTATTAGAAGGGTATTTTACATTATCTATCAATCAAGATAAAATTCATGAAGATATGAAAGTTTCTAATAGTACAGATGGTTATTTTTTAGTTTTAAATACAGAAAACATAGCTATTCTTAATGATAAAATCAATAAAGACTTTCAAAGAGATTTTGAATATTCTATGGAATTTTATAATTCACAAGTAGCACATAATGCTACATTACCTGAAAAACCAGAATATGATTTTGAAGATTGTAGTATAGAAGATATTATGACTTTACTAACAGAAGACGATAGTAGCAAATATAAAAGAGATACTTATAAACCTACATTACGGCAGATAGACCTAAATGATTATTTAGTATTGGAGACATTCACTTAAAATTAATTTAAGCAGTATGTAAGTCTATATTCGATATAATCTAGTAACAAAAAAAGTAAATCAAAAGGACTAAAAATATGTTTGATATTTTAAATGAAGTTAATAAATTCGGAATTCTATATAGAATAAAAAATCTAAGTAAATTCAGTAAATCGTTAGGTTTAATATATATTGTTATGGCGGCGCTATCTATTTATTTTATAGCATTATCACCAAGCGAACAGTTTGAGGCTTTAAGCCCTGTATCTATTTTATTAACAGGTATGATGGTATCAATGTGTTTAGGTGCTTGGCTTTTAACCATTTATAATGATATAAATTATTTTTATAGCTATGATAAAGTTAAAAATATGAACGAAATAGAATATTATTTTATTTGCCATTATGGATTAGAAAAATATAAACATATCGGATATGTTACTAACTATTTAACAAAACAGTTTAAAAATATTGAATTTTTATCAAATAAATTCACAGTTAATTATATAAACTATATTAAAACTAAAAAACCTGAAGAACAAGACAATGGTGATAGATGGATGTTAGAACATTACGCTTCACATCTTGAAATTATTACTGAGTTCCAAAAGAAAATCGAAACAATAAAAATAACTGCTTAAAGGTATTTTAAAGCAGCATATTGATATAATACACTTACAAAAACAAATTACTAATAAAAGGTTTAAAAATGACAGTTCAATCTAATAATTCTTGCTTTAATATACAAATAGACGACTATACACTCGAAATAAAATCATTAATAAAAGCACCAGAAAAAACTTTATCTTATAATACAAGTAAGAAAACAGAACAATATCAAAATCCTATTATTGATAAAACTAACAACTTTGTTGTTGTATTTAAAAAATATATTTCAAATCCAGATACATTAGAATTTAGAGGAACTTTAGAAGATTGTGTATATAATTTATCTTTAACTATTCAAAAACATCATAATTTAGGTAATATGTCATTAAAAACAAGTATTGAATATTTAGAAAAAGATGCCCTTTATTTTGACCATTCATTACTAAAGAAACAAGAAAAAACTTATAGTGAATACAAAGCAAGGAATTATGATGAAGTTATTCATTTAACAGATTCTGAAAATGCATCAATAGTAAATTATAAAAGATATATAGAACTCACAAGACAGCTAAAAAAGTCTAATAATACGTATAATAGTAAAATAAATGAGCTTAGACAATTAATAGCTTAATATTCAACTTGTTTTAAGCAGTGTGTTGATATAATATACTTACAAAAACAAAGGACTTATAGTATGAACCCAATAGATTTAAAAAACAAAATTAACGATATCATTAAAGAAGAAGCTAATCTTAGAAAAGTAGAGTCTTTTATCTATGAATATTCTTATTCTAGTGGAAAATCATCTATCTCACTGAAATCATATATTGGCGATATACCTTTCAATATATCTTTCACTATGAAAACAGTTGAAGATGCTACTAAATATACTATTGAAGCATTACAAAAATTAGAGCAATAAGTTAATAATTAATATAGAGACCTTGTTGCTCCATAATAAGTGTTTCTTTGTTCGTTAGTATAATAAGGATTAATAGACATTCTTAAAACTGCATTAGTTTGTGCGTCTGTATAATCAGTTACCTGTCCTTTTTCACCTATATCTTTTTGTATATCTTTTATAATACCTTCTACTTCTAAAAATGTATAATTTGATAAATTTCTATCATTACTTATATATGAATTAAACATATCTATTTTATTCTGAGATAAAACCAAACCGTTATAAGGTATATTATCTTCATCAAGTGATTGAAAAATGATTGATAATTTTGTCAATTCAGGGTGCATTAATGCACCTCTATTAATTTCCAATAAATCTTGTAAAAATATAGTTTCGTCTATCGTTTCTTTATCTATTTTACCTATTTTATAATCACCAATATAAGCAACAATAGGATAGCTAACACAGTTTATTTTTGTATCTAGTGTAGTTATGAGCTCTAAATCACCACAACGTATTGTAATACCCTCTATTGCACTAGAATTAACTATTTGAAATGAATTATTGAGATAACTTTTGGTTTTGTAATCATCAATATCTATCACTGGTTTATTATCAGTAATAATAGTATTGTTATCTTCTATAATTTGTATTTCGTCATTATTATCTCCATCAGGTTTATTTGTACAACCTACCATTATTAATATTGAAGATAATAGTATATATTTTATTTTTTTTATATTTTTTCCTTGAATATAGTTTATCAAAAATTTAACTTTAAATTATATTATCTAATAAAATATTAAAAGAAAATAAAAAGCAATAATTAAGTTATTATTAAACAAAATATTGATATAATTTATTAATAAAATAATTAAGGTATTTAATATGTATTCACTAAAAGAATTTAAGAAAGAAATTTTATCAAGCCCCGAAGATTTAAAAATATTAATTGCAAATGCTAATAGCAAATATAATTTAGATTTTTTCAATAGTGATGAAGAAATTGTAAATTGGTTTTTTATAGAATATCCTGAGACTTATCTGTATCAAACAATGATTAAAGCAAATAATATTGATTTAGAATTAAAAAATTTATTCTTACTTAATGGTGATTACTATGTCAAAGTTGAAGGATATAATGATTGTATTACTAATTTGGACCTTTATACTTTAACTATTGAATATAATGAAAAACATTTCCTAAATGAAGTAGATTATAGGAAAGCTATTTCTTTATTAGAGCAAGGCGTATTAGATATTACAAGCTTTAATAAACCTGAAATAGAAGAATTAGATAATAAAATGTTTATAACAACAGATAGTTTCCATGGTAATTATTTCGAAAATAATAGCGAATGTTGTCAAGGACAGTTTAGTATATCAAAAGGAAATATTGATTTATATCAAATATCACTTTCTGGAAATGATGATTATTCAATCACAACTGATTTTATTAATAAAGAAGAAGCTGAGTCTGTTTGGAAAATTTTATGCGAGTTATCTATAGTTAATCACGCAGATTTAAAAGACCATTATTTTTCAAATTAATTTAATATTAAGCAGTCCATAAGTTAGTAGATGATATAATATACTTACAAAAACAAAGGCTTAATATGAAAACTTCTTTAATAAATAAAACTATTCAAAATGCAACTTTAATCGAAAAATATATTAAAAAAGATTTGTTTGAAAAACAAAAAATTATTATTCAAAATATAGAACCAACTATATTTATAGATTTATTTAAAGAATATAATAATTCTTTAAGAAACGAAATAATTATCACTATGAAAAATAAGAGAGTATATAAAACTTCATTAGCTGTTGATAGAAATAAAATAATATTCTTATTTAAAACACAAGATTGGAAAAATGAAGAAGATTATTCTATTGAAATGGAACTTAATTTTGATTTAATGAATGTTTATACATTGGAATATACTTATGAAATAATCACGAAATATGTTGAAGATAATATTGAAGAAATTTTTGATGCAGTAGAAAGAGAAAAGAAACTAGAAGCGATTAATACCTTTAAAATAAATATGGTAGCTTAATAATTTATATACATTTTAAGTCTATATTAAGCAGTATGTAGATATAATATATATACAGAAAGAGAAAAGATTAAGTTCTTTTCCTAAACAAACAAGGATTTTTAAATGACATTACCAGCTTCAAATATATCACAAACAACTATCGCTTACCTTTTCCACGGAAGAGAAACTGTTACACTTCCTTTTTATCAACGTGGTTATTCTTGGGATACAAAACAAATAGATGAATTATTTGCAGATATTTTATTAGGATTTAAAGAAGCGAAAGAAGATGATACAGTCGAAGATGGTTATTTATTAGGTAATATCGTTCTTTTAACATTTGATAGAAAAGAAAATTATCTTTTAGACGGGCAACAACGTTTAACTACTATGTTTCTTATACTTGAAGAATTAAAGAAACATATTCCAGAAAAATATGAAGGTCTTCAAAATATTATCAATAGTGCTATATTTGAAGTTGATAGTTATGGTAATACTGATGAACAAATCAAAATTAAACGCGAAACTAAATCTGGTGAATTACTTGATTTTGGTATGCAAAGAAAATTACATGATTATATCATCGCAAAAGTTAGAAATGAATTACTTTATGATGAAATGTTTGAAGAAAACGAAATGATTGATTTTATACTTAATATTAGTTTTATGACACAGAAATATGTTGGTCATTCTACTGATACAGATTATAAAAATAAAACTTTTAAGAATATCTTAAAATATTTTGTAAAATTCAATACTCGTGGAAAGGCATTCGATTCAACTGAAATGTCAGAAGCAATTGCTTTATTATCTTAAAAGAAAGTAAATATGAAAAAAACAATCTTTCTTTTAATCTTTACTTCTAATTATTTATTTGGTGGGATGTGGTTAATGAACTCATACACTAATATAGATACCACAAAATCAGAAATCGTGTTTAATGAAAAAAATCGTATAAATTCTGTTAAATATGTTGATATGACCACTACTCAAAAATTAACATTATTTGGAACACCAATAGGTGTAATTGCAATTTTATTTTTACTAAAAAATCGTAGAAAAATTAGATATTAATTATACTGCGTAATATTTAATTTAAGGTTTTTAAAAGCAGTATATAGCTATAATATACTAACAAAAAATAAAAGGCTTTAATTATGAATTTAAATACAACAGATATCAAAAACATTTCTTTATCAGAAAACGAACACTTTATTATTTCTTTTATAGATAGCAAAAGAATAGAAACAAAAATCAAATATGAAACTATTCAAAATTTATATACAGGAACTCTTATAGAAGACTTTGAAAATAATCATGTAAAACATTTAGATTACAATGAAGCAGAATTAGTAATTCAAGCTGTATTCTTTAGATAAATACGTTTTTTTATATATTGACATTATATGTCAATATAAGTGATTATAATATGTATAATTAAATTAAAAATAGGAAAATAAAATGAGATATATTACTGAAAACTAAATAACTTCTAAAAGATAAATCTTTTAAATTTATAGTTATTGAGAAATAATATGCAAGGTATATGGAAAGAAAATCTTGGTGGTTGGAATGCAAAGGGAAATAAACGCAGAAAACAAACAAGAAATCACACTATTAAAGATAAAGCAATCGGTATTATTAAAAATTATTCAGAAGAACATTCAGATACTGAATCATATAAATCTGACAAAAATATATTAACTAATTCCACGATAACAATTCATAATACATATTGGAAAAGAGAAACTAAAATTTTACCAGCAATTGTTAAAGTTTTCAAAATTAGACTTTATTATGATGATATTGATGGAACACCTATAAAAAAAGTATTTAGAGCATTTGAAGTTAATGGATTATGGTTAACAGAAGACTGTATTTCTATATTCAAATCATTAGGTTTAAGTTGGAAACAAAAACATCATGCATTTGTAGAAAAAGTTAAATTAATAGGGGAAGTAAGACCTGATTGGACACAAATAAAGGAATCAAACATTTCTTTTAATACTAGTTATTATCCAGAAGGAACTACTTATCTTTATAACAAGCCATTATACGATTGGAAACGCTGGAGATTGTATAACCATGGTAAAAGAAGAAAGTATGCCCTTAATAAAGCTAATTCAGCTGATAGAATGGCTTTAAGAACTTTTATTTGTAATAAAAATTGGGATACTGAAATTAGAACTCACGCACTTAGTAAATCTATTCTTTGGGAAGTTTCCTAAGATAGATATAAGAAATATAATGTTAATATAGAATAATAAATTTATATTAAGGAAATAAAATGAATAAAAATAATTCTATACCTAATTTTAATTATCAAGAATATTTAGATATACAAGATTCTTTATTAGAACTTTATTCATTTGAAAATGAAATATTACATAAATTAAATCTTAAAAATATTAACCTATCAGAATTAATAAAAGATACCTTTTATATAGGTGAATGCAGAAATGCAGATTTAGCTTTTTGGAATGGAAAACAATTTTTTTATATAAGAACTGGTTGGGCAGAAAATGATATTTATATTGAATCTATAAATCATACTGAAACAGAAACTTTTGAGTGCGCAGACGTATTTTTACCATTTGCACGATTAACGTCTGTTACTATAAAAATTAATGATTTTTTTATTCAGAATAAATTAATTTCAAAAGATACACTTATATTTAAGGAGAATAGTTGAATTTAAACAATGATGACATTATTAACTTGATAGAAAGTTCTGATAAAAAAAGACTATTTAATCCTATAGAAATTTTAACCAGGGGTATTGAAAAAGAAGCTATAAAAATTCATAATGAAGAAGCGCTTAAAATTAAAAACCTTAAAAAAATATGGAATAACGATGAAAGAGAAGCTTTAGTTTTTTTTATTAATATTATTTGTAGGTTTTTCACTATTGATAAATATATAACTACTGAACATATACCATTTGAGCTTTCTATTAATGAAAATCCAAAGGAAGCTTTTGAAAGTAGAGGTTATAACCTTCTTAATCAAAAAACAAGTGAAATTTTAAAAACGAACTACAATGAATTTACAAGAATAGAATTTTCTGTTTCTTGGTTAGAAGGTGTTTTTGCACAAGGTACTATTTATTTAAAATAGTTAAGCAGTTTGTAAGTATTTTATTGATATAATCTAATATAAAAATTATAGGAATATTAATATGACAAAAGTAACACAATCATTAAATCCCACTAAACTTAAAAGATGGAAAAATGCTTTAAAAAAAGCCGCTTCAGTAAATAGATTTATAAGAAAAGGTTACACTGTTTTAGATAGTGAATTAGAGTCTGGAACTTTAATTAAAGCTGAATTATTTTCATTACAAATAGATAGTGAAGGTATTTCTAGTTTAGGAATGCAGTCAGGTAACGCATTTTATTGTTATGGCGATAATGATATTGAAATGGATAATGGTATTATGCATACTTCATTAAATAACTTTACGAATGGTAGTATTAGCAAAATTAAGGTTTATCAAGAAATAACTATTTAAAAATAATATATTCAGCCAATTTTAAGCAGTATATTGGTATAATATACATACAGAAAGAGAAGATATATCTTCTTAAAAAACAAATAAAAGGCTTTAAAATGAGAAACAAAGATAACAGAAAAATCACACAATCAAAAAAATCGTATGACCGTAAAAAACAAAAAGTTTCTTACAGTAGAGATTATTAAAATGATTTCTAAATTGGCTTATAGTCGTATTCTATTAACTATTTCTTTTCTTCTTTTAAGTGGTATCGTTTTTACCCTTCTTATGAGCGAAATTTCAAGTGGTATTTATGACCAACCTACTAGTTATATGATTTACATATCTTTAGCTTATGCTACATTAACATATCTATGGGCTTTTTTAGACAAAGATACTTATAGTGATTTTAGTCATGGTTTTGTTGCTTTATCATTTATGCCTATATTGAATTTTGTGGCATTAATAGGACTCTTTGGATTTACTTTTTTAGGTTTATTATTTACTTTTAATGATTTTATTAAACTAAAGTTCGTTAAAACAGAAACTATGTAATTATATAGTTTCTTATTATTTGAAAGGAGAAATTATTACTTTAATATCTCAAATTACAAAAATATCTTTATTTATTTTAACAACACCTGTCTTATATTACTTTTATATTTATTATCATTATGTGTTATCTTAATACACATAATATTTATTTTAAAATTGTGTTTAATACTTCTTTTCCATATATATTTTCTATAAAATAATCATATTTTTCTTCTAACACACCATTTTTTATATAACTATTTTCTTTTAAACTATTTAAATCATTAATTAAATCTTCTGGTGATTTATCTTTAAATTTATTTAATAAAGCACGTTGTTTTAATTTGACTTCTTTTATTTTAATAGAATATTCTTTTTGTAATATCATTATAAATTCTTCCGTCATTACTTCTTTAATAATCAATTTATTCACAATATTTGAAAATATCAATATATCTTTTTCTTCTTTGATATTTACATTTAATAAATCTTTTTTACTCTCTACTTTTTCATAATACATTATTACTTCATTTAATGTATTTAATAAGTTATTTATATTATCATCATTTAGGATTTTATCTATTTTATTTAGTTCTTCAATAAACAATACTAATTTATCTTTTGTTAGTCTTGTGGTTGTAATATGAGTGCTAAGAGCATTAAATATATCATCTAAACTTAGAATGTTTTCTTCTATATTATCTAATATAAATGTAGAAGCATTTCCATTAAAAATAGCTGTTTCTAAATATAATATCTTATTGCGTTTCAATTCCTCTGTTTGTTTTATTTTAAATTGTTGTATTCGTTCTTCTTTTTGAAGTTTCTCTTGAGTTTTAAATTCTTTTGCTGTTAAGTCTTTTACTATTCTCATATCGTTACGTAAAGAATAACTATCGTCAATATCCATATTAGTTATATCTGTAATTTCTTTTAAATATTCAATTACATCAATTACTATATATGTATCATATTTAATCAGATATTCTTCTTCTTTTTGTTTCATTTTTTGTTTTAACTTATACATATATATTTTTTTTACTTGTCTAGTTTGATTTATATAACTTACATTTAATACATTTGCAAATTCTTCTGTTTTTAATAAATCTTTAAGTTCATTATAAAATTCTTTGTTTTCATCTTCAAGATACATATATTTAACCTTTTAATTAGTTTATTTAATAATAACAATAAGTATCTTAATATTTGTTTAATAGTAATTCTTATAAGATATTATAGTAATAATTAAGCAGTATATAAGATATAAAATGATATAATATACTTACAAAAAAGATAACTAAAAGGTTTTAAATTATGAATAAGAAAATAGAAATAGATTTTTGCGAATCAGACTTAGTAGAACTTAGAGATGGAAGTGAAATGAATTGGAATTTTGATGGTATTGAAGTAACTATTTTTAATGAATGGACAAGTGATTATGATATTGAAGATATTCCAGAAGCTTCACCGACAAACCTTTTTATTGATTTAACCGAAGGTGACATTGAAGATTTAATCCGTGGTGAAACATTTGATTGGACTTTTGAAGGTGTCGATTGCCACTTATTTAACTCAAGCATGTAGAGATTTTTCTCTACACAATATTATATAAAAGAAATAAAGGACTCAAAAATGTTAAAAGAATTTAAAGATTATTTAGAAGCTAACCACGGAAAGGTTATTGACTTTTCTATTGATGAAGATGGTATATTTGGAATTCATTTTTCTTCTTTACTAGTAAGCACAGTTGTTATTGAAAGAATTATGGATAACTATAATTGGATTGAAGGATTATCACACGATATTAATACAGACGTTTATTTTGATATTGAAGAAGAAATGGTAAATGCTATTGCTTCTGAAATCCTTACAGAAAAACTTTTTTAAGATTAGATTTTATAAAATTTAAAACCGATAATTATACACTTTAAAACTTTTTAAGTGTATTGTAAGCAGTTGTTTTGTATAATATACATATAAAACAATAAGGCTTTTTAAATGCAAATATATGTAGATATTTTCCATAAAGGTAATAAAACTAGAACTTTTATTAATAACGCCACAGATAAACTTAATATATCTTTTACAGTAGAAGATATATCTCCCATACAATTATCAGCATTAGTTCAAGCAAAATTTGCAAAATATTCTACATATGGAATAATTATTAATGCAACAGCACAAGAAATCGATGGTTTTATATCAGGTGATTTAGCTTTTAATCTTGGTGGATATTCAGACCAACAAGAAAAATTAAATCCAATTACATTTACTGATTTTGTTTATATGATTGAAGATGGTTCTTTAAATGAAGAAATAGTTGTAAATGAAAAATATTATTTTAATATGGATTGCAAAATTGAAAAAGTTATTATTGATAAAGAAATAGATAGTAATACTTATATCTTAAAAAATAAAGATGGTTTATATAGTTCTTCATTATTATTTGATACTGAATTAGAACTTAAGATTAAATTATGTTTGGATTTCAATAACCTTTTAGCTGGTGGAATTTCTAAAAAAGAGTTCTATCAGTTTTTAGATTATATTTTTACACCACACAATATTATTATGTACAGAGAAAAGTTAATGCCATTATTAAAATTAACTTACTTTTCTAATAAATCACAAAAACCAAATTTTGATAAAAATAATCATATGTTAGATGTTCCTGATTATTTAATTTTAATGATGGAAGTTACTTATAGATTTAGAAATTTAGTTATCAACCATAATCAATCAGATAGTGCCTTAGACGCTGATTTAATGTATATTCTTCATTACACACCACAATCTATCCAAAGTATCTATAAACCAGTTAATTTTAACTATATTAGGGTTATTAAAGAAACTGATTTAGATATTGAAAAATGGTATTTAAATCACAACATAAATGTAAATTCGAGTGACTTCTTTTAAACTATTTTTATTATATCTAAAATAAGCAGTATGTAAGTTTTCATTAGATATAATATACTTAACAAAAAAAAGGATTTTTATATGAAAAACTTACTATTCAAAGGTTTTAAGCAAGGTAAAGAATTTTCTATTACACATATTGACTTTTCAAATAATATTGCTAGTGGTGTTAATAGTGGAGATTGGGAAGAATTCGATATCGATGAGCTTTTACAAGCAACTAATCTAGTTGATGATAACCTTAAAATTATTTATGATAAAGATATTGTTAAGCAAGGTAATTACACTATGATTGTTCAAATTGAAGAAAATTTACAAATCAGTTTTACAACTATTGAAAAACTTTCATTAAGAAATTATAGAAAGACATATCTGCATGAAATGAATGTAGACCATGGATTTGAAGTTGTAGGTAATCTTAATGACTTAGATTATCAAGAATATCAATCATTAATCTCATAACTGGTATCTTCATAATTAAACTCTAATATATTAAGCTATATCAAAGCAGTATATAGCTATAATATACTAACAAAAAAAAGGACTTATATGCTAGAATTAGACCACGACGATTTCTTTACAGATTTAGAAGCAAAACAAAAAGCTAAAAATATAATAAAATTACCTATATATTCTCTTAAAATGGAAAATAAATCTATTCAAAAAAAGCACTTAGAACAATTTTTAGTTTTAAACCCTTCTGATTGGGATGAGGTTGCTATTGAAACTATTAATGGTGAATTAACTCAAACTTTAAAATGTATTGGTTTTATAAATACAAGAGTTAAATCACAAATGATTAAATATTATATATTTACTAATGGTAGTGATAAGATATTTAAATTCGTAGCAAAAGATTGGACTGTTCCAAAATCGAAACAATTATCTGAAAAAACAGTTTATTGCAAGAATTCATTTAAAACTTTTGGTTCTAATGAAGAAGCTAGACAGTATGAAACGGATAATAGATATATCCTTTTACATAAATTAAATGAAACACAAATTTTCATTTAACTAATAAAATCGTATAAATTTAGTTAAAATAAAATTATAAAGGATTCTTAAATGAATACAGAACTAAATATAACTTATGACACTATTGAAGCTGTTTTAGAAGCAATAATCACAAAAGAAGATGATTGGTTTTCAGAAGGTACAAAAGACCTTGATGATAATATTTCTTATACATATATAGAGGATTATTCTGAATGGGATGCAGAGCTAAGTGCTG